>Ga0164296_1000128_pt1 | contig 95325 bp, 81 predicted proteins | sample GEODES057metaG_FD_113533 | JGI IMG/M metagenome (GOLD analysis project Ga0164296, IMG submission 113533) | Dystrophic lake water microbial communities from Trout Bog Lake, Wisconsin, USA - GEODES057 metaG | ecosystem: Environmental > Aquatic > Freshwater > Lake | place: USA: Trout Bog Lake...
CATCTCCCAGGCCAAAGGCTGGATCGGCCAGCGCTACGGCTTCTTCATCCGCGGCAGTTTCGGCCAGTTCGAGCACCTGCTCACCAAACCCGAAACCCAATCCCTCCTCGCCGAGCTCCCCCCCGAAGCCATCCGATCCCTCGGCCGCACCGTCCGCCCCCTATGCCGCCTCTTCGGCATCACACCCCCCAAACCCCTCCAGCGCGATAAACCCAAGCGCGTCCGCCCCCCACGCCCGCGCAAGGAGCGCATGCCCCGGCCCCCGCGGTCCCGCCGCGCCCTGCTGCGCGCCCTCAAGTCCTGTCTGAAGCCCAAGGGCATGGCCATCTGGCCCGACCGCATCGCCGCACGACGAAAAACCGAGTGAAATTCGGATACCCGAGGCTTGTCTATCTCATTTCATTTACGCAATCATTGCCCCCAAAGCACACCCGGCCGGCATCTCGCGATGCCGGCCGGTCGGGTCGTCTCAGGCGAAGCGCCTCTTGCGGTTCAGGAAACCACCGGCGCGGCGCCCTGGGCACGGCGGCTCTGCCACAGCGCCAGGAAGTCGATGGGCTGCAGCAGCACCGGCGGGAACCCACCGTCGCGCGTCACATCCGACAGGATCGAGCGGGCGAAGGGGAACAGGATGCGCGGGCATTCCACCAGCAGCACCGGCTCCAGCGTATTCTCGGGAATCCCGGTCAGCGTGAACACGCCGGAATAGGCCAATTCCGCCAGGAACACCCGCGGCCCGGCCGACCCGCCGTTGGACACCGGCTCGGTCGCCTCGGCACGGATCGCCAGCGTCACTTCGAAGGCATTCTGGCCTTCCTGGATGCGCCGGGCCTGCACGTCGAGGTTGATATCGACCCGCGGCGCCGACTTCAGCGTCGTGTAGATCAACGGCGCGCCGGGGACTTCGAACGACAGGTCCTTGATGAACTGGACATTGACCACCAGCGGCGGAACGGCCGGGGCGGCGGGGGTGGCTGAACTGGTCTCTGACATCGTGGCTCTCCGTCACATCGCAATATGGGCGCGGCGGTAGCACAGCCCGCGCAGGAACGAAAGCAACGCCTTTGTCAGTGCAGCCCGGCCCAGACTCAGTGGTGCCAGGTAAACCCTTCCGGCGCCGGCGCCGTCGGGTCGCAGCGCAGCATCTCCCCGTTGGTGATCTTCACCCCCGTCATCGCCAGCACGAATCCCCAATGGCTCACCACCAGCGTCTCCGACCAGTCGGGAATCGCCGCCATCTCGGCTCGGAACCGCGCCGCCCGCCCCGCGAGATCGGCCACCGGCTCCTCCACCTGCGGCCACCAGATCTCCTCGAGCGTCGAGAAATCATGCTGCGGCCAGGCCCGCTCCAGCTCCGTCCGCGGTGAACCGATATCGCAGGCGAACGCATACCGCTCGCCGACGATCGGATTGACGAACACCGGAATCTTCAGCGCCTGCGCCACCGGCTCGGCCGTCTGCAACGCCCGCGTATAGGGCGAGGCGATAATCCGCTTGAGCCCCTTGCCCTTCAGCGCCTCGGCCGCCGCCCGCGCCTGGTCATGCCCCAGCGGCGTCAGCTTGGGGTCGACAATGCCGGGATCACGCTTGGTCTGCGTGAACAGCAGGTTGAATTCGCTCTGGCCGTGGCGCAGCAGGATCATTGCTCCTCACTACAATCGAGATGAACTCCGGGCAATCCTCCCGGCCGTTTGTTGTGCGAAGCGGCAATGGCCCTTATGTGTTGACCTCGCATGGGCGCCCGTCCCGTGCATCGTCAGTGGAGACAGACATGGGCGGCAGCGGAAGCTTCCCCATCGACATCGTGCTGTTCGGCATGATCGCGGCTTTCCTCGTGCTGCGCCTGCGCAGCGTGCTCGGCCGCCGCCAGGGCTTCGAGCGCCCCGCCGAGCCCATGCAGCCCGAGGCCCCGGTCCGCCCGATGGCCCGCGCCGATGGCCCGATCATCGAGGGTCACGCCGAACCCGTCCGCCTCCGCCCGCTGCCCGACCCCGCCAGCCCGCCCGGCCAGGCGATGGCCCGCATGGCCGGCGTCGACCGCGCCTTCAACCCCACCCGCTTCCTCGACGGCGCCGAGGCCGCCTTCCGCCTGATCGTCACCGCCTTCGCCGCGGGCAACCGCGACGGCCTCCGCCCCCTGCTCTCGGAAGATACCTTCCGCGCCTTCGACGGCGCCATCACCGCCCGGGAATCCGCCGGCGAAACCCAGCGCACCGAAATCCGCTCCATCCACGCCGCCACCATCGAGCAGGCCGATCTGCGCGGCACCATCGCCGACATCACCGTCCGCTTCATCACCGACCAGGTGAACATCACACTGGACAGCGCCGGCCACCCCGTCGCCGGCACCGACGCCGTCACCGAAATCACCGATCTCTGGACCTTCGAGCGCGACCTCGCCGCCGCCGATCCCACTTGGCGGCTCGTGTCCGCCCGCAGCGCCTGATGCGGCGGCTCGCCGCGGCCCTCGCCGCCCTTGCGCTCCTCGCCGGCTGCACGCAGCCCGCACCGCGCCTGCCGGCCGGCGCGGCACCCTCCGACCCGATCCCCTGGGCGGTGCCGCAAGGCCCCGGCCCGGCGATGACCCCCGTACGCTTCGAGCACCTCCCGGGCTGGAAGCTCGACCACGTCGCCACCGCCGTCCCCGCCTTCCTCGCCAGTTGTGCCCAGTTCCGCTCCGCCCCCGCCCAGCGCCTCGGCGGCAGCGGCGAAGCCGCCTTCCGCGCCGGCACCGCGGCGCAGTGGAAGAACCTCTGCGACTCCGCCCGCACCCTGCCGCCCAATGACGACAACGCGGCCCGCGCCTTCTTCGAGGCCAATTTCCAGCCCTTCGGCCTCTCGGCCGACGGCAGCTCCACCGGCCTGTTCACCGGCTACTACGAGCCCGAGATCAAGGGCTCCCGCACCGCCACCGGCCGCTTCCAGTACCCGATCTACCGCCGCCCGTCCGATCTGCTGCCCGGCCGCGGCACCTACTTCTCCCGTGCCCAGATCGAGAACGGCGCCCTCAAGCGCAAGAACCTCGAGATGCTCTACCTCGCCGACCCCATCGACGCCTTCTTCCTGCACATCCAGGGCGCCGGCCGCGTCGTGCTGCCCGATGGCCGGGTCGTCCGCGTCTCCTATGACGGCCAGAACGGCCAGTCCTACGTGCCGATCGGCCGCATCCTCGTCGACCGCGGCGAGATGAAGCTCGAGGACGTCTCGATGCAGTCGATCCGCGCCTGGCTCGTCGCCCACCCCAAGGAGGCCAAGGGGGTGATGAACCAGAACCCCTCCTACGTCTTCTTCCGCGAACTCGCCGGCGTCACCGCCGATGCCGGCCCTCCCGGCTCGCTCGGCGTGCCGCTGACCCCCATGCGCTCGGTCGCCGTCGACAAATCGTTCATCCCGCTCGGCGCTCCCGTCTGGGTCGACACCCAGGATCCCCTGGACGGCACCAAGCTCCAGCGCCTGATGATGGCGCAGGACCTCGGCGGCGCCATCAAGGGCCCCGTCCGCACCGACATCTTCTTCGGCTGGGGCCGCGACGCCGAGGAACGCGCCGGCCGCATGCGCCAGCAAGGCACCGAATTCGTCCTGCTGCCGAAAGCCACCCAGACGGCGGCCCAGTGAAGAGACCGAAACCGGCCGCCACCACCCTGCTGACCGGCGACTGCCTCGCCCTCCTGCCGACCCTCCCCCCCGCCTCCATCGACGTCGTCGTCACCTCGCCGCCCTACAACCTCGACCTCCGCTACCGCACCTACAAGGACCGCCGCGAGGAAGCCGACTATCTCGACTGGATGGTCGAGGTCGCCACCGCGCTCCGCCGCGTGATGAAGCCCGACGCCTCCTTCTTCCTCAACATCTCCGGCTCCTCAGCCCGCCCTTGGCTGCCCTTCGAGCTGATCGTCCGCCTGCGCCCCCTCTTCGCCCTGCAGAACCACATCACCTGGATCAAATCGATTGCGATTCCTGGCGCCATCCCCGGCGATTCCATCGGCCATTACAAACCCATCGGCGGCGCCCGCTTCCTCAACCACGCCCATGAGCACATCTTCCACCTGACGCTGGACGGCGCCGTCAAACTCGACCGCCTCGCCATCGGCGTGCCCTTCAAGGACAAATCCAACATCGCCCGGCGCGGCCACACGCGGGACCTGCGCTGCCGCGGCAACACCTGGTTCATCCCTTACGAAACCGTGCAGAGCCGCTCGGAAAAATTCCACCACCCCGGCACCTTCCCCGTCGACCTGCCGCGCTGGTGCATCAAACTCCACGGCCGCCCCGAGGCCACCGTCCTTGACCCCTTCATGGGCACCGGCACCACCCTTGTCGCCGCCCGCCTCGAAGGCGCCCGCGCCATCGGCATCGACCTCGATCCAGCCTACGTCGCCATCGCCGGCGAACGCCTGGCCGCCCTCACCCCATCTCCCGCTCCAAAGCCTCGATCTCCGCGTCGCTGAAGCCGAAATGATGCGCGATCTCGTGCACCAGCACGTTGCGCACCAGGCGATAAAGATCCTCCCCCTCCTCCACCCACTCCAACAAAATCGGCTGCCGATACAGAAAAATCAGATCCGGCCCCCGCGCCACATCCGACACACTGCGCTGCCCCAGCGGCGTCCCGCGATACAGCCCAGAGAGTTCCCAGCCGCTCTCGATCCCCATCTCGTCGAGCGTCTCGTCATCGGCCATGTCCTCCACGGCAATGCCGACATTGTCGATATGCCGCCGCAACCGCGCCGGGATCGCCCCCAGCGCCCGCTCGGCCAACACCGCGATTTCGTCAATGCTTGGCGCCGTCGTGAAGCGGCGCCCGTCAGCCCCAGTTTCTGTCATACTCCCACCACCGCATACGCCCCACGCCCGGTCAAGCAGGAACCCCATGGTCGACAAACTCTCCCCCGACGCCCGCGCCGCCCTGCCCCGCACGCTCCCGCTCTGGACCCCCACCCCCGGCCGCGACGCAATCACCCGCTCCTTCCGCTTCGCCGACTTCGCCGCCGCCTGGGCCTTCATGTCCCGCGTCGCCCTGCTCGCCGAAAAGCACGACCATCACCCCGAGTGGTCCAACACCTACAACCGCGTCGACATCACGCTCACCACCCACGACGCCGGCGGCCTCTCCGCCCGCGACACCGCCCTTGCTTTGGCCATCGACGCCATCCCGTGAGCGACACCCCCACCTTCCCCGAACGCGCCGCCGCCATCCGCCGCGCCACGGCGCGCTTCTGCCTGCAACTTGGCTGGACCCCGATCCACGAAGTCCCGCTGCCCAACGGCCGCCGCGCCGATATCCTCGCGCTCCGCCCCGACGGCAGCTTCGCCTGCATCGAAATTAAATCCGGCGAACGCGACTTCCTCACCGACAGCAAATGGCCCGACTACCGCGACTTCGCCGACACGCTCTACTTCGCCGTCGACAGCGATTTCCCCCAGCATCTGCTGCCCGAGGAAACCGGCCTCATCGTCACCTGGGACCTGCAAGCCGACCTGCTCCGCGACGCCCCCTCCCACCCCATCGCCCCCGCCCGCCGCCGCGCTTTGCTGCTCCGGTTCGCCACCCTCGCTGCAACACGACTGGCCCTGCGGGAGGACCCGGAAGGCGTTGCATATCTGAAAGGAGCGCTGCGGGCGGAGTGAAGGGAAGTGGCCCCGCCGGCCACGGGCCGGCGGAGCCTAAGCTTTCAAAACCTCTTGCCCCCACCTGCATGCTTCCTCCATTGCCGCCGTCGCCTTGGTGACGGCGTTTACCCAGAAGAGGAAGCCGTGGTTCATGCCGTGCCAGCGGGTAATGGTCACCGGCACGCCGTGGGCGCGGAGTTTTTCGCCGTAGAGTTCGCCTTCATCGCGGAGCGGATCGTATTCGGCGGTTTGGATGAGGGCGGGGGGGAGGTTGGCGAGGGAGGGAGCTTCGAGGGGCGCGGCGTGGGGGTTCTTGGCCTCGGCTGGGGTGGCGTAGTGGTTCCAGAACCATTCCATGGTGTCGCGGGTGAGGCCGTAGCCCTCGGCGTTTTCGGCGTAGGAGTTCATGCCGGAGGAGCAATGGGCGGTGGCGGGGTAGATCAGGAGTTGGCCGGCGATGGCGGGGCCGCCTTCGTCGCGGAGGCGTAGCGCGGTGACGGCAGCGAGGTTGCCGCCGGCGCTGTCGCCGGCGAGGAGGATGTGGTTGGCATCGGCGTTGATGCTGGCGGCGTTTTTGGCGGACCAGCGGGTGGCGAAGAGGCAGTCGTCGGGGGCGGCGGGAAATGGGTGCTCGGGGGCGAGGCGGTAGTCGACGGAGACGACGACGGCGCGGATGCCGCCGCAGAGGTTGCGGCACATCCCGTCGTGGGTGTCGAGGCTGCAGAGGACGAAACCGGAGCCGTGGAAGAAGACGATGAGGGGGAAGGGTCCGGCGCCCATCGGGGTGTAGATACGCAGTTTCAACGGTCCGCCGGGGCCGTCGATCACGCGCTCGCGCACGGCGGCGATGGGGGCGGAGGGCGGCAACGCTGGGACGAGGGCGTCGTAGCGTTTGCGGGCGGCGGCGACGCTGAGCGTGTGGGTGCCGGGGAGGCCGGCGGCGCGGTCGAGGAGGACCTGGATCTGCGGGTCGACGGGCATGGTTATTCTCCTTTGAAGGCGGCCTTGCGCTTGCCGAGGAAGGCGGCGACGCCTTCCTGGAAGTCGGCGGAGAAGGTGCCGGACAGGAACTCGGCGCGTTCGTTGTCGAGCTGGCCAGCGAGGTCGCGGTCGAGGGAATTGCGAAGCAGGGCCTTGGTTTTTCCGAAGGCCAGCGTGGGGCCGGCGGCGAGGCGGCGGGCGATGGCGAGCGCCTCGTCGCGGGCGGTGGCGGCGGGGAGGAGGCGGTTGACCAGGCCCCAGCGCTCGGCGGTGGGCGCGTCGATGGTTTCTTCCAGCAGGGCGAAGCCGAGGGCGCGGCGCAGGCCGATGGCGCGGGGAAGCTGGTAGGTGGAGCCGCCGTCGGGGTTGGCGCCGAGTTTGGAGTAGGCGAGGAGGAATTTCGCGTCGTCGCTGGCCAGCACGACGTCGGCGGCCAGCGCGAAGGAGACGCCGGCGCCGGCGACCATGCCGTGGGCGAGGGAGACGACGGGGATCTTGAGACGGGCGAGGATGATGATGGCGTCGTGCAGCGCGCGCATGAGCACGTCGATGTCGCGGGTGGCGTCGCCGCCCTGGAAGATGGTGATGTCGCCGCCGGCCATGAAGGCGCGGCCTTCGCCGGAGATGAGGACGGCGCGGACGGTGGGGTCGGCCTCGATGGACTTGCAGGCGGCGAGCAGGGCGTCGGCCATGGCCTGGTTGAGGGCGTTCAGGCGGTCCGGGCGGTTGAGGCGGAGGTGGATGAGGCCATCTTCGCGGTCGATCAGGAGGGCGTCTGACATCATTTCACTCCCGGCTTGACGAGGTTGAGCAGGGCCTCGCCGCGGGCGAGGCGGTTGATGTTGGCGGCCATGGTGGCCTGGCGGCGGGCGATGGTGCCGCGCGACCAGCCGGACATGTGCGGGGTCATGACGATGTTGTCGAGTTCGTGGAAGGGGAGGGTGGCGGGCTGCGCCGTGTCGCCGGCTTTTGCGGGGTAGCGGTACCAGGTGTCGATGACGGCGCCGCCGATGCGGCGGTCTTTCAGGGCGGCGTAGAGCGCGGATTCGTCGACGACGCCGCCGCGGCCGACGTTGAGCAGCACGCCGTCGGGGCGCATGGCGGCCAGCGCGGCGGCGCCGACGAGGCCGGCGGTGTCGGGCAGCATGGGCAGCGAGCTGACGATGAAATCGGCCGAGCCCATGAAGGCGTCCAGCCCGTCGAGGCCCCAGGCGGCGTCCACCCCGGTCATCTCGATGGCGGAGCGGTTGCAGACATGGATCTTCATGCCGAAGGCCCGCGCGCGGGCGGCGACTTCCTTGCCGATATGGCCGTAGCCGAGCAGGCCGATGGTGCGGCCGCGGAGTTCGCCGTGGGCGGCATCGGCGACGCCGGCCCAGAAGGTCCAGCGGCCCTGGCGGAGATCGGCGTCGGCGCGGGGAATCTCGACGGTGCGCAGCAGCAGCGCGGTCATGACGTATTCGGCGATGGCGTGCTCGTGTTCGAACACGTTGCACAGGGCGGCCGCGGGCGGGAGGGCGGCGAGGTCGACGAGGTCGTAGCCGGCGCCGGGGACCTGGAAGAGGCGGAGGTTTATGGGGCGCGCCAGGTCGGGGCGGAAGGCGACGCCGATGATGGCGTCGGCGGCGGCGAAGGCGGCCTGGTCGGCTGGGGTGCCGAGGGTGTCGGGGAGGGCTGCGATGTCGTGCGGGCTGTCGAGAAGATCCGCGAAGCCGGGCACGAAGCTGCCGGCGTTCATGCCGTAGAAAACGATGCGCATGGGCGCCCCCCTGGTGTCGCGCGATCCTGTCCCCGATCCGTGTCGGCGGCAACCGGGCCTGTTTGCGTCAGCGAAGGCGGAATTGGGCCGCCACGGGTGCGTCCGGCCAGGCGAGCATGGGGGCGCGGAAGGTCCGTTCGCGGCCGAGCACCAGCCAGGCGTCGTCGGGCGAGCCGAGGGTCTCGTCGATGCGCAGCTGGTCCGGGTGGGTGGTGGCGTAGTCGAGATAGACCAGGCCTGAGTCGAAGCGGCCTTCCAGCAGGAAGCGGGCGACGTCGTGCAGGGTGCCGTCGGTGATGCGGTCGACGCGCTCCCAGCGGGTGAGGTCGGCATAGTCGCTGGTGGCGGGATGCAGGATGCCGATCGAGCGGGGGTGGGCGACGTCGGTGCGGGTCAGGATCGCCAGAGGGCGGCTGGGGGATATGAAGCTGTCGACGACGAAGACTTCGCGGAAATGGCGGCCGACGGCCCAGGGGGCCTGGGGGTGGACGGCGCAGAGGATGAGGTAGTCGGCGGCGCCGGCACGGACGGCGTCGAGCCCTTCGGCGACGGAGGCGGCGAGGCGCAGGGAATCGGCGGGCAGGCCGTGGAAGGCGAGGTAGTTGGCGGCGACGAGGGCGTGGTTGGTGCCGGCGGGGCCGAGGGTGAGGAAGATGCGGGCCATGCTCAGCCTCCCGGGCGCGGCAGCAGGTCGGCCGCGATGTCGTGGAACAGTTTGGCCGGCAGGCTGCCGCCGGTGACGCCTTTCATCGGCACGTTGTCGTCGTTGCCCATCCAGACGCCGATGACGAGGCCACCGGTGCCGCCGACGAACCAGGCGTCCTTGTAGTCGGACGTGGTGCCGGTCTTGCCGGCGACGAGGCGGCCGGGCAGGCCGGCCGCGGTGCCGCTGCCGCGGGAGACGACGGCGGCAAGCATGCGGACCATCATGGCGGCGTGGTCGGGCTCGATGACGCGCTGGGGGGTGGTGGACGGCAGGGCGATGGGGGTGCCGGCGCGGATGGTCTCGATGCCGCGGGGGGTGATTTTCAGGCCGCCGTTGAAGAAGGTGGCGTAGGCCGCGGTGAGGTCGAGCAGGCGAACCTCGCCGGTGCCCAGCGCCAGGGTGTCGTCGGCGGGCAGGGTGGTGGTGATGCCCATGCGCTGGGCGAGGGCGATGACGACCTTGGGGCCGCCGGCCTGGATGATCAGGCGGACGGCGGCGGTGTTGACGGAGTGGGCGAGGGCGTCCTCGAGGGTGATGGTGCCGCGGAACTTGCCCTCGTAGTTCGAGGGGCTCCAGGTGCCGAGGCGGATGGGGGCGTCGAGGACCATGTCGTCGGGGGTGGCGCCGCGTTCGAGGGCGGCGAGCCAGACGAAGGGCTTGAAGCTGGAGCCGGGCTGGCGGCGGGCGACGACGGCGCGGTTGAAGGGGCTGGACCGGTAGTCGCGGCCGCCGGCCATGGCGCGGACGGCGCCGGTGGTGGCGTCGAGCACGACGACGGCGCCCTGGCTCGCGCCGGCGGCGGCGCCGGGGCCGTCGAGCAGGGTGGCGAGGCGGGATTCGACGATGGCCTGCCACTTGAGGTCGAGCGTGGTGCGGACGGCGGCGTCGGCGCCGAGGGGGAGGACGCTTTCGGCGCGCTCGCTGGCCCAGTCGGCGAACCAGCCGGCGGTGGCCGGGCGAGTGGGGAAAGCGATCTGGCTGGCGGCGACGCCGGCGAGTTCGGCGGTGATGGCGCCGGTATCGGCCATGGCGGAGAGCACCTCCCTCGCGCGGGTGGCGGCGGCCTGGGGGTCGGTGCGGGGGTTGAAGCGGCTGGGGGCGCGGGGCAGGCCGGCGATGGTGGCGGCCTGCCAGAGGTTCACCTTGCGGGCGGAGACGCCGAAATAGAGGCGGGCGGCGGCGTCGACGCCCCAGGCGCCAGAGCCGAGATAGACGCGGTTCAGCCAGATCTCGAGGATTTCCTCCTTGGTGAAATGCTGCTCGAGCCAGAGGGTGAGCAGGACTTCCTGCACCTTGCGGCGCAGCGTGCGGGCGTTGGTGAGGAAGAGGTTTTTCGCCACCTGCTGGGTGATCGTCGAGCCGCCCTGGACGAGGCGGCCGGCGCGGGCGTTGACGAAGGCGGCCCGCGCGATGCCGATGACGTCGAGCCCCCAGTGCGACCAGAAGCGGCGGTCCTCGACGGCGACGGCGGCGGCGGGGAGGAAGGACGGCAGGTCGGCGAGGCGCAGGGGCTCGCCGACGACATCGCCGTAGGTGGCGAAGATGGTGCCTGAGCGGTCCTCCAGGGTGAGGGAGGGGCGGCGGGCGGCGTCGAGCGCGGCTTCGGGGCGGGGGAGGTCCCAGGCGAACCAGAGCAGGCCGACGCCGCCGGCGATGGCGCCCCAGACGCCGAGGATGAGCGACCACTTGACCAGGAACCATCCCCAGCGCCGGCGGCGTCGGGGGGCGACACTACCGGCGTCATGCGGAAGCCCCTCCGGCGGGCGGGCCGGGACAGGCGCCTCGACCCGCCGGCGCATCTGGTCGGGGGAGATCTGGGGAGCGCGGTACATACGTGCCGGTGTAGCGGATGTGAGGCCGCGTCGTCACAATCGGCGCGTCTGTCGGTGGTTCAGGATGAGGTCGGCAGGATTGAATGACCGAAGCCCGGCGTGCCCGGCTGAACCAGGACGGGCGCGGGCACCGACGGGATACGGGCGGTGTAGTGCTCCAGCATGACCTGGTTGATCAGGCCAATGAGAGGATCACGGACACGGATATGGTCGTCCTCGAAACCGGCCAGGCCGGCGGACATCGCCATTTCGTAGCTCGGGAAATAGTCGACGCCGGTGAATTTCTCGCACAGCATCTGGGCGCAGACGCGGGAGACGGATTTGGAATACATGTTGGCGCTCACCGCATCGACGCCGGAGAGCGTGGTCTGCAATGGCATCGGCGAGACCGACAGCAGCACCTTGATCCCCCGATCGGCCAGCAGGGCGACGGCTGGCTCAAGCAGTTGATAGGCCTGCTTGAGGTCGAGAACCCGGAGGACGAAGCGCTTGTTTTCCCGCCGCAGCACCTCTGGGGGGGGGAAGCGGTTGAGGTAGGTTTTGGTGTCGCGATCGAACCAGGCCTCGATATGGGAGAGCGAGAGGATGACCGCCGCGCAGTCCGGCAACCTGGCGTAGACGGCATCGATCTCGGCGCGGCGCTGGCCCGCCCGCTCAACGGTGACAGCTGAGCCGCCGGGGAGCAGGAGGTCGATCATGCCGGCATCGGCTACCACGATTGTTTCCGGCGCGGCGGCGCCCTGGCCGAACGCATGCAGGATCCGTTGGGCCGTCGTGCCGGGATTGCTCTCGTTGAGGAGCCCGTTGGGGCGGGTCGTCCCTTCCTCCTCGGGCGTGGAGAAATCAAGGGTCGGCACGGTGAAGCCGGTCAGCGCATCCTCGATCGCGCGCGCGAAATAGGCGCCGATCGGGAAGATGCCGGCGCCGTCCGGCAGGACAAATCCGGGCGTGATCGCGGGGCGCAGCATTTGCCCGATCATCCGCCCCCCCCTCCCCGGGAACGTGCTGGCGTCCTTGTTGCCGCGGCGGTTCGACAGGGCTTGTTGCCAGGTGAATTGCATCGGGACCCTCGGGTTAGGCCACCGCAATGCACACCCAGGGCCGATCGCGGTCAAATGACTTTCTATTCATTATCAGAAACGACACGGACGATCCTGACCGCCCGCCCTTCGTCGGTTCAACGGGCGCACATCCGCCCAGATGGGCGGTCGGCCTCGGGAGGAATGCCTAATCCGTAGGCATGAGGGCGCCGGACTAGCGGTGCGGGCCATCGCGATAGCGCTGGCACACATCTCGCATACCTCACTCTCCGAGCGCGTCCTGCGCACCACCGCAACCGGGGAGCATGCCCGCGACATGAAACTCATTATGGCCATCATCAAGCCCTTCAAGCTCGACGATGTCAGGGAGGCGCTGACGCCGCTGGGCGTGCAGGGGCTGACTGTCTCCGAGGTGAAGGGGTTCGGCCGCCAGAAGGGGCAGACCGAGATCTACCGCGGCGCCGAGTATCACGTGAACTTCCTGCCCAAGGTGAAGATCGAGGTCGTCGTCGGCGCCGATCTCGCTGATGCCGTGGTGGAGGCGATCATCAAGTCCGCCCATACCGGGAAGATCGGCGACGGCAAGATCTTCGTCATCGACATCGAGCGCGCCGTGCGGATCCGCACCGGCGAAGCCGACAACGCAGCTCTCTGAACACTCACGCGAAATGAGCAAGGAAACCAACATGTTCCGAACCCTGCGCGCTCTGGCGATGGCCGCGCCCGCGCTGCTTCTCAGCCTGCCCGCCTTCGCCGAGGATGCCCCCAAGATCGACACCGGCGACACCGCCTGGATGCTCACTAGCACCGCCCTGGTGCTGATGATGACCATCCCGGGCCTGGCGCTGTTCTATGCCGGCATGGTGCGCAAGAAGACGGTGCTGGCCACCATGATGCAGTCCTTCACCATCACCTGCCTGGTGACGGTGGTGTGGATGGTCGCCGGCTATAGCCTGGCCTTCACCAATGGGTCGGCCTATATCGGCGACCTCAGCCGTTTCTTTCTCAATGGCTTAGGCGCTGACTGGGACAAGCCCTTCACGCTCGGCGCCGGCACCGAGGGGGCGGTGGTGAACACCATCCCCGAGACGGTGTTCATGATGTTCCAGATGACCTTCGCCATCATCACCCCGGCGCTGATCACCGGCGCCTTCGCCGACCGGATGAAGTTTTCGGCCATGGTGGTGTTCATCGTGCTGTGGTCGCTGATCGTCTACAGCCCGATCGCGCATTGGGTCTGGGCGCCGACCGGCTGGCTGGGCGCGCTGGGGGCGGCGGACTTCGCCGGCGGCACGGTGGTGCATATCAATGCCGGCATCGCGGGCCTCGTCTGTGCCCTCGTCCTGGGCAAGCGCCTCGGCTATGGGCACGACAACATGGCGCCGCACAACCTCTCGCTGGCCGTGATCGGCGCCTCGTTGCTGTGGGTGGGCTGGTTCGGCTTCAACGCGGGCTCCGCGGTGGGCGCCAACGGGCGTGCGGGCATGGCGATGGCGGTGACGCAGATCGCGACGGCGGGTGCGGCGCTGGCCTGGACCTTCGCGGAATGGGCGACAAAGGGGAAACCCTCGGTGCTCGGCGCGATTTCGGGCGCCGTGGCTGGGCTGGTGGCGATCACGCCGGCGTCGGGCTTCGTGCTCCCCGGGCCGGGGCTGATCATCGGCATCGTCGCCGGCGTGGTCTGCTTCTGGTCGGCGACGTCGCTCAAGCACATGCTGGGCTATGACGACAGTCTCGATGCCTTCGGCGTGCATGGCGTGGGCGGCATCATCGGCGCGCTGCTGACCGGCGTGTTCGCCTACGGTCCGCTGTCGGCGGACAAGGACCATCCGGCCGGCGTGTTCATCGGCGGCATGGCGCAGCTCAGCCACCAGGCGGTGGCGGTGCTGGCGACGCTGGTGTGGTCGGGCGTGCTGACCTTCATCATCCTCAAGGTGGTCGACGTGATCGTCGGCCTGCGGGTGACCGAGGAAGAGGAGCGCGAGGGGCTCGACGTGGTGCTGCACGGCGAGCGGATCAACTGACTTATTGACTGAAGCAGCGATCTTGGCATCCTCGTGAGATGGATGCCAGGTTCGCTGTTTCAAGATCGAGGTGCGTTGACCCATGAAGGATGGGTCACCGCGCCCCGATCTTGAGTCTTTGTCGGGCGCGCGGCCGCCCCACCAACCCCGCGCGCGATACCAGCCATCCGAATTGCCGGAAGAGTCGGCAATTCGAACGGCTGCTATCAGGCGTTTTACCCGTTTCTACACACGCCTCGCCGGCGTGCTGGAAGAGGGCCTGCTTGGCGGGCCCTATACGCTGACCGAGACCCGCGTGCTGTTCGAGCTCGGCCATGGCGCCGGGGCGGCGTCGCTGGCGCGGGATCTGGGGCTCGATAGCGGATATCTCAGCCGTATTCTCGGACGCTTCGAGCGCGACGGGCTGCTCGCGCGGGCGCCCGATCCGGCGGATGGGCGGCGGTTTCTGCTCACTCTGACATCCCTGGGGCTGGCGACGCTGGACGATCTGGAGGCGCGGTCGGACCGGCTGTTCGGCGGGCTGCTGGCGCGGCTGGCGGAGACGGAGGCGACCGCGACGCTGGCGGCGATGGCGCAGATCGAGGGGGCGTTCGGGGAACGGCCAGTCTGGACGCTGCGGGGGCTGCGGCCGGGGGATCTCGGCTGGGTGATCGGGCGGCACGGGGCGATCTATGCTGAAGAGTTCGGCTGGGACAGCACGTTCGAGACGCTGGTGGCGGGGATCGCCGCTGGCGTGATGGAGAACTTTGACCCCAGCCGCGAGGCGGCCTGGATCGCCGAGCGGGATGGGGTGCAACTCGGCTCGGTGTTCCTGGTGCGGCAGAGCGACGAGGTGGCGAAGCTGCGGCTGTTGATCGTTGATCCGGCAGCGCGTGGCTTAGGAATAGGCATGCGCCTCGTACGCGAGTGCACAAATTTTGCGCGGCGGGCCGGCTATCGCCGCATCACGCTGTGGACCCACTCGATTCTGGTCGCGGCCCGCAAGCTCTATGCGGCCGAGGGGTATCGCCTGACCAGCACGGCGCCGCTGCGTGCCTTCGGGGTCGATCTCAACGAGGAAATCTGGGACCTCGATCTGGACGGCGGGGCGCCGGGGGGCTGATATCGCGCCGAACAACCGGAGATGCCCGCCGTGAGCGAATATTTCTACGAGCCCCGCAAGGGGCATGGCCTGCCGCATGATCCGTTCAAGGCCATCGTGGCGCCGCGGCCGATCGGCTGGATCTCCTCGATCGACGGGCAGGGGCGAGTGAACCTGGCGCCGTACAGCTTCTTCAACGCCTTCTCGTCGCGGCCGCCGATCGTGGGGTTTTCGTCGGAAAGCTGGAAGGACAGCGTGCGCAACGTGGAGGAGACCGGGGAGTTCGTCTGCTCGCTGGTGTCGCGCGATCTCGCCGAGGCGATGAACGTCACCGCGGCGCCGGTGGCGGCCGGGGTCGATGAGATGACGCTGGCGGGGCTCGACGCGGCGCCGTCGCGGCTGGTGCGGCCACCGCGGGTGGCGCGCGCGATCGCGGCGCTGGAGTGCCGCAAGACGGCGGTGACGCGCCTGGCGGACGTGAACGGGAAAGAACTCGATACCTGGCTGGTGCTCGGCGAGGTGGTCGGCGTGCACATGAACGAGGCGTTCCTGCGCGACGGACGGTTCGATACCGCGGCGGCGCGGCCGGTGGCGCGGTGCGGCTATGCCGGGGACTACGCGGAGGTGACCTCGCTGTTCGAGATGATCCGGCCAAGCTAGGCGGAGACGTCGTCCGGGGGGCCGGCCGACAGGGCCGCACCGGACCGGTTGGCGAGGCGAGGGTGTATCTGTTAGCGTTCCGTACGGAAATCCGGATCGCAATGGCAGCGAGGCCGCGCACCTCTGGAGAGTTGGCAGATGGGCACAACCTACATCTGGTATCCCGGTGCATCGAGTGGCGCATGGGGCAGCTCCGCCGACTGGGTGCAGTTGCCCAGCGGCAATAATCCAGCCGGGCCGCCGGGCTCGGGCGACGTGGCGATCTTCAACACGTCGGCGCAAGTGACATCCGGCAGCGGGGCGGCGAATTTCGTCAGCGTCAACGCCTTCGGCGGCACCGTCACCTTCGAGGGCAGCCTGACGTCCGGCAGTTTCGAATTGTCGCCGCCGGCGCAGTTCATCGGCGGGGTCACGAGCGACATCAATGGCGGGTCGGTCTCGGCGAGCAATGAGGTGCTGGTCAGCGCCGGCTCGGCGCTGACCATCGAGGCGGCGGGCACGCTGCAGGGACCAGGCGCGGGGGCGCAGGCGCAGACCGAGAATTTCGGTACCATCGCCCTGCTCGGCCAGAGCACGATGAAGGGCGACACCTATCACGGCTTCGGCAGCACCAAGCTGACATCGGGGCTGGCCAACTACACCACGTTCGAGGCGGCCTCCGCGCTCGGTGGCAGCGGCAGCCTCGATGTGCAGGGCGGCGGCACCATCACGGACACCCAGGGCTTCGTCACCGGTCTCAGCGGCGGGACATCGACGGCGACGCTGACCGGCAGCGCCGAGTGGCGCAACGACTATTTCGCTATCGCGACGTCTGGCAATGCCAGCGTCACGCTGACCAGCGGCGCGACGATCTCGGCCGCCGGCGGTAGCGGCGGGCTGGGCGGGCAGACGCCGCTGAGCATCGGATACACCGGCGGCGTGACCGGCACGGCCGCCATCGAGAGTGGCTCGCGCATCACCGTCACCGGCGATGCGACGCTCGGCTATTCCGGCGACGCGGTCGTCGACATCACCGGGCTCGGCATCCTCGACCTCTCGGGCAAGCTGAACGCGGCGGTCAACGCCAGCGGCAAGGCCACCATCGACATCGGCGGCGGCGCCTCGCTGCTGCAAGTCGGCGGTGATGCGGTGATCGGCCAGGGCGGCACGGCCAGCGTGGCGGTCTCGGGCGGCGGCACGCTGACGGTCACCGGCTCGCTCGATGCCGGGGCGGCGGGCAATGCGTCGGGGAGCCTCGATGTGAACGGCGCGCTGCTGCATGTCGGCGGCGGTGTGACGCTGGGGGATGCCGGCGGCGGTAGCCTGACGCTCGGCGGCGGCGGCACGCTGGAGGTGGGCGGCACGCTCCTCGAAGGCGCGCAGCACGGCAGTTCCGGCAGCTTTACGGTCAACGATTCCGCGGATGTGCTGAACCTCGGCGGCGACTGGATCATCGGCGATCTCGGCGCGCATACGGACAGTGTGAGTGGCGGTGCCTCATTCGACGTCACGGGGGCGCTGGATCTCGGCCGCGGCGCCGGCGGGGCAGGCACGCTCACGCTGGCGGACAGCGGCACGAAGGTGACGGTGGGAACGTCGCTGACGGTGGGCGATGCCGGCCAGGGTTCGCTCGATGTCGGTGCGGGGGCGACGCTGGAGGCATTCAATGCGGCGCTGCTGATCGGCGCGCAGGGCGGCGCGAGCGGGACCCTGGCGCTGTCAGGCGGATTCGCCCGGCTGATGCCGGGGACGGATGTGACGGTGGGCGGCGGCGGGTCCGGCACGCTGACGGTGGCAGCGAATGCGACGCTCGATCCGTTCACCGGGGGGCTGGTGCTGGGCAACGCGGCGGGCGGCGCCGGCGTGCTGAGCCTCGATGGCAGCGGCAACAAGATCACGGTCGGGACGGACACGACCATCGGCAAGGGCGGTGCCGGCACCATGACGCTGGGCGCCGGGGCGACGCTCGATGCCACATCGGGCAGCCTTGACATCGCGCAGGCCGGGGGGTCGAGCGGGACACTGACGCTGGGCGGCGCGGACGCCTATCTCACCACCCAGAGCGCGACGGTCGGCGATGGTGGCGCGGGCACGGTGACGATCGCGACAACGGGGACGCTGTCGACAACCGGAGACGTTCTGCTGGGCGCGGTGTCCGGCGGATCGGGGGTGATGGCGCTGTCGGCGGGCGGCCTGGTGGATGACGGCGGCAACCTCACAGTGGGGGGCGCCGGTCAAGGGTCGCTCGACATCAATGGGGCGACGCTGTCGCTGACTGGGGCGTCGTTCACCATCGGCGATGCCCATAGCGGAAATGGCGATGTCACCCTCGCCAACACGTCGTTCTCGGTGCTCGGCACGGCGGTCGTCGGCAATGCGGGAACCGCGACGCTGTCGGTCAACCAGGGCGCGACGTTTGACGCGGGCGGGCTTGATATCGGCAAGGCGACAGGAGCGAACGGCAGCTTCGTGGTCGACGGCAGCGGCTCCAAGGCCAACGGCGGCGCGGTGACGGTGGGCGATGGCGGCACCGGATCGATGCAGGTGACGGACTCGGCTGTCCTCGATGGCACTTCGGGCGTGATCGGGGCGCAGGCGATTTCCATCGTGCAGAGCAGCGTGACCGTCGACACCAATGCGTCCTGGCAGGTGGGGACCGTGCTCGATGTCGCCCAGGGCGGCAACGCGGCGCTGACCGTGCAGGGCGGCGGCCAGGTGCTGGCGGCCGCGGTGACGGTGGGCGACAACGGTGGCGCCACGGGGACCGTCGACGTGACGGGAACCGGGGCGGCGGCCTCGGCGCTGGCCTTCGGCACCACGCTGGTGGTGGGCAACCATAGCGCCGGGGCGCTGGGCATCGAGGCCGGCGGCCGGGTGGGGCCGCAGGCGCAAGGCGCGGGGACAGTGGAGATCGGCCTCCAGACCGACGGGGTCGGCCGCGTCAGCCTGGGCGGGGCGGGATCGCAGTTGACCGCGGCGCTGCTCGCGGTTGGCGGCGGCGCGGCCGCGGGCGGGGCCGGCACGCTGGCGATCGGCGCCGGTGCCACGGTGGCGGTGGCGAGCGCGACGATCTGGGGCGGCGGCGTTGTTTCGCTGACCGGGGGAAGCCTGCTGACCGATCCCATCGACGTGCAGGGCAATGTCAGCGGCTACGGGGTGCTGGGCGGGGCGGTGACCGATAACGGCACGATCACCGCGAGCGGCGGCACGCTGCAGGTCACCGGGACGATCGGCGGTGGCGGGGCGCTGGCGCTGGCCTCGGGGATGCTCGAGCTGGGCCAAGGCGTCAGCGGGGTGGCGATCCAGGTGGGCGCCGGGGTGCTGCGGCTCGATGCGCTCGCGAGCATGTCGGCGACCGTGTCCGGCTTCGGCCACGCGGCGACGATCGAACTGCCCGGGGTGGTGGCCAATGGCGGCAGTTTCTCGGCGGGGGTGCTGCATCTGACCGAGAACGGCACGGCGGTGCCGGGCGGCAGCATCGCGCTGGCCGGCAGCTACACGTCGGGCAGCTTCAGCTATGTCAACAATGGCGGCACGACCGATATCACCACCTCGGCGCCGTGTTTCGCGGCCGGCACGCGGATCGCCACGGCGGCGGGCTGGACCACGGTCGAGGCGCTGGCGGCGGGGGACGTGGTGCGGCTGGCCCTTGGCGGCACGGCGCCGGTGCGCTGGGTCGGGCATCGGCGGGTGCGCTGCGATCGGCATCCACGGCCGGCGGATGTCTGGCCGGTGGAGATCGCCGCCGGGGCCTTCGGGCCGGGGATGCCGGAGCGGGCGCTGCGGCTGAGCCCGGATCACGCGGTATGGTTCTGCGGCAAGCTGATCCCGGCACGCTATCTGGTGAATGGCGCGACGGTGCGGCAGGTGCCATGCGCGGCGGTGACCTATTTCCATGTCGAGCTGGACCGGCACGACGTCGTGCTGGCGGAGGGGCTGGCCTGCGAGAGCTATCTGGACACCGGCAATCGCGGTGCCTTTGCCAATGGCGGCGCCGTGGCGGTGGCGACGGCCGATTTTGCCCGCGGGCGCTGGGCGGCGGCGGGGTGTGCGCCGCTGGCGCTGGAACGGGCGGAGCAGATGCCGGCGCTGTTGTTCCTGCGCCACCAGGCGCGGTCGCTGGGCTGGCGGCGGAGCCGGGCAGCAGCCGTTCACGTCACGGTGGATGGCCGCGGCATCGCCGCGCGGCCGGAGAACGACGGCTGGACGGTCGGGCTGCCGCGCGGGGCGCGGTGGCTGACCGTGTGGTCACGGACCTGGGTGCCGGCGGAGATGGAGTTGCCGAGCACCGACTGGCGGCGGCTCGGCGTGGCGATGGCCGGGGTGGCGCTGGACGGGGTGGCGCTGGACGGGCGGGGCTTGGCCCTGGACGACGCGCGCCTCGGGTCGGGCTGGCAGGCGGCGGAAGCGGCCTGGCGCTGGACCGATGGGGCGGGCCAGATTGACGTCGGCGGCGTGCGCGAGGTGAGGCTGCGGGTCGCGATGGCGGGGATCTACTGGGAGACCGGCGCGGCGGAGGCGCTCACCGCGTGAGCGGCTGCCCCCTCCCGCCGATGCGGGAGGGGGGCCGGTTCAGACGCGCTTGACCCCGTACATCTGCGGGAAGCCGTCGCGGATGTCGGTGATGGAGTTCCGGTAGATGGTCGGGCCGGCGTAGTAGCCGAGCGGGACGTAGGGGGCTTCCTCAAACAGCAGGGCCTGCATTTGCAGCGCGATCGACTTCTGCGCGGCGAGGTCCGGGGCATCGAGCCACTGGTCGCGCAGGGCCTCCATCTTCGGCATATTGGGCCAGCCGAACCAGGCCGCGGTGCCGCTGCGGATGGCCGAGGCGGCGGCGGGGGAGACGTTGCCGTTGCCGCCGAGGTTGGTGATGAAGATGTTCCAGCCGCCCTTGTCGATCGGCTCCTTGCTGGCGCGGCGCTGAACGACGGTGCCCCATTCGAGGGCCTGGTAGTCGACGTTCATGCCGATGCGCTTGAGCAGATCGGCGGCGACCTGGGAATAGGCGTGCAGGACGGGGATGGAGGTCGGGCCGAGGAGGACGACCTTCTCGCCGTTATAGCCGGCGGCGGCGAGGTCTTTCTTGACCTGGTCGTATTTGCCGGTGAGGCGGCCGACCGCCTCGGTGCCGGCTTCGCTGGCGAGCGGCGAGCCGGGGGAGAACAGGCCGCAGGGATTCTTGATGATCGACGGCTCGGCGCCGGCGAAGGCGAGGATGAACTCGTCCTGGTTGCAGGCCGACATCACCACACGGCGGATCGCCGCCTTGTCGAAGGGCGCGTTGAGGTGGTTGAAGCGCAGGCAGCCGATCGAGCCGTAGGGGTCGATGGTTTTGACCACCATGGCCTTGTCGCGCTTGAGGCTGGGCAGCAGGTCGATGGCCGGGTTTTCCCACCACTCGATCTCGTTGTTGCTGAGCGCGCCGGCGATGGTCGCGGGGTCGGGGATGGAATGCCATTCGACGCGGTCGAAATAGGCGATCTTGGGGCCGGCCGAGAAGGAGGGGATGCCGTCGGCGCGGGGCACGTAGCCGTCGAAGCGGTCGAAGATGAGCTTGGCGCCGACGACGCGCTCGGCGTTGTTGAGCTTGAAGGGGCCGCTGCCGATGAACTCGGTGATCTGGGTGTTTCCGTCGGTCTTGGCGACGCGCTCGGGCATGATCGAGGCGGGGGCGCCGGTCAGGGCGTCGCGCAGGAGCGGGAAGGGCTTCTTCAGGCGGATGGTGATGGTCTTGTCGTTGGTGGCGACGATCTCGTCGGCGCGCTCGATGACGAGGTTGAGCAGCGGGTCGCGCTGGCCGCCACGCTTGATGGAGGCGACGCAGTCGCGCGCCAGTACAGGCGTGCCGTCATGGAACTTGAGGCCGTCGCGCAGGGTGAGGGTCCAGAGCTTGCCGTCGTTCTCGATCTTCTCGCCGGCGAGCATCTGGAGCTGCGGCGTCAGCTTCGCGTCGAGGCCATAGAGGGTGTCGAACACGGCGAGGGAGTAGTTGCGGGTGATGTCGGCGGTCGTCCAGACCGGGTCGAGCGAGGCGGGGTCGGCGTGGGGGACGAACTTGAGGGTCTTGGCGGCGCCCTGGCCGAAGGCGAGGTTGGGCGTGGCGAGCGCGATCGAGCTCGCGGCGGCGGATTTCAGGACATCCCTGCGACGCATCATAGTTCTCCCATTGGCCTTTGCGGCCGTTGCAGTCGTGAAGCTGGCGGCATCCTGACCAGTCCGCGCGAAACGATCAACGTGAAGGTGTGACCGGCGCGCAGGCGGCGGCGGCGGCGCGGGCGAGAACGATCATGCGCCGCGCGGCGACGCCGGCACCGGCGGCATCGCCGGCGAGGTGGGCAATGGCGGGGTGGGAGACGATCATGCGCATCGCGGTATCGACGGCGACGTTGGTGAGGGCGGTGAGGCTGGCGGCGTTGAGAGTGCGGCGGAGCAGCGCGACGGTGGCGAAGAGGCCCGGGCGCATGCCGTGCAGCGCGGCGACGTCGCGGATCAGGCGAAGGCCGCGCCAGGCGACGACGGCCGCGTCGAGCGTGGGCGAGGGCATGGCGGCGGTGAGCGCGAAGGTGGCCAGCGCCGCCTGCTGGCCGAGGGTTTCGGCGCGGGCGCGCAGTTCGGCGGCGGGGCCGTCGCGCAGCAAGGCGCGGATGCTGTCAGGGTCGTTGATCTGACGCAGCGCGCCGGTCAGCGCGGCGCCGTCGGGCAGCGTCGCCACCCATTCCAGGGCGGCCTCGCGGGTGGTCGAGGGATCGGCGAGGCGGGCGCGGAGGCGATCGACGGCATCGAGGCGGACGAGGGCACGGAGTTCGCGCACGAGGGCGGTGCCGACGAGACCCACCCCGCCGCCGGCGACGGCCAGCGTGGCCCAGCCGAACGCCGGGCCGCGGGCAAACTGGTCGATGACGAAGTTCGCGATCGACAGGGCGCCGAGGCCGCCGATCAGCAGGGCCAGGCCCAATGTCGTCAGGGCCAGTGTGCCGATCGGTCGCGAGGGCTCGGGCGGCGTGAGGTCGAGCGGGGTTTCGAGACGAGGGGCGGTGGCGTCGAGGACTTCGATGCGGGGAGTGACGCGGGGGTCGCTCACAGGATGTCCTCCAGGAGGAAGGCGATGAGCGTGTCGAGGTTGAGGTTGGGCACGCGGCCGTCGGCGGGCAGGCGCACTGGCTGGAAGGCGGGGATTTCCAGGAAGGGATGCGCCCAGAAATCCGCAGCCGGCGCCCGGTCCGGCACTTCGCCGGGATAGGAGCCGACCAGGCCCTGGCCCTCGACGCGGCCACGTACCGCCGAGACCGGCCGGCCTTCAAGGGTCCAGACGAAATCCTCGGTGCAGCGGACGGCGGCGATGGCGAAGGCCGCCGCGCTCGCCGGGCCGGTCGCGGTCAGGGTGCGCACCAGGGCGGCGAGATTGCCGCGCTGCCGCTCGGCAACGTGGTCGGCCTTGCTGGCGACGAAGGCAACCCGGGCGATGCCCGCCAGCGGAAGCAGCCGGGTGAGCCATTGCGGCAGGACGTCGATGGTCGGCCGCCAGCGCAGCGCGGTGGCGACGGCAGACAGGGCGGCGGCGGTATCGGCGAAAGCCGCCGGGCCGGCATGCAGCGCCGACAGCACGTCCGCCAGGACCACCAGCCGGTCGATGGCGCCGAAGCCGGGGCGCTGGAGGTCGCGGCGGACGCTGGCGGTATAGGCCGCGTAACGCTCGGCGAGCAGGCGCGCCAGCGGGCCGGAGCCGGCGAGGGGATAGAACGCGGTCCACGGCGGCGCCGGCCCGGGGGCTGGCATCAGCAACCGCCCGGGCTGCAGCAGCGCAAGACGCCCCTCGTCGCGCAGGCGGTGGAGCAGAGTGGCGTAGAGCCGCGCGCCGGTGGCGGCCAGCGCCTCGTCGGCGGCGCCGGCGGGGAGGCCGTGGACGAAGGCCAGGAAGTCGTTCGCCTCCGGCCGGCCGTCGAGGCGGCGCAGGGTGGCGGCGGACCACTCTGTGAAACTCTGGCCGAGCAAAGGCAGGTCGAGCAGCCATTCACCGGGGTAGTCCAGCAATTCCAGGCGCACCCGCCGATCCGGCAGCATCCCGCGCGCGACGTCGATATCGAGCGCCAGCAGCGAAATCGCGTCCGTCCGCGCCGGCCAGCGCGGCGGATCGGCGGCCAGCGCGGCCACGTGGGCGGCGACATCGAAGCGCGGCAGTGCCGACGCACCGGCGGGCGCGATGGCGACGCGGACGTCGCGCCGGGCCAGCAGGTTCGCCGCCAGCGAGGTCAGCAGCGCCGTCTTGCCGGCGCGGGCGAGGCCGGTGATGCCGATGCGAACCGTGCGGCGGCCCGGCAGCAGGTCCCGCGCCGCCGCGATCGCGTCCATGGCCGGGCGGCTACTTCCGCTCGATCAACTCGATCTTGTAGCCGTCGGGATCTTCGACGAAGGCGATGACGGTGGTGCCGAATTTCACCGGGCCAGGCTCGCGGGTGATCTTCTCGCCGGCGGCCTTCATCTTCGCGCAGGCGGCGTAGACGTCGGGAAGGCCGATGGCGAGATGGCCGAAGGCGGTGCCGATTTCATACTTGTCGACGCCGTAGTTGTAGGTCAGCTCAAGCTCGGTGCCGCCGTCGCCGTAGCCCATGAACACGAGGGTGTATTTGCCCTCCGGCACGTCGCGGCGGCGCAGCTCCTTCATGCCGAAATGCTCGGAATAGAACTTCACGCTGCGCTCGAGATCGCCGACGCGCAGCATGGTGTGCAGATAGCTGAGGGCCATGGAATTCCTCCGGACTGTCATGCGCCAGCATGCCCCATGCGGCGCCGCGGCAAAACCCCGGCGCGGAGGCGCGCCCCCTGCCCTCTTGCACCGGCGCGGCGAGACGGCGACCCTGGCGGCGAAGGAGCCCGCGATGACTGATGCCGAGAAGCCACAGGAGGTGGTGCCACGCCATGCCGCGAGCCTGGTGATCCTGCGGCCCGACACGCGCGAGGTGCTGATGGGTCTGCGCGGGGCCAAGCACAAGTTCATGCCGAACCGGCTGGTATTCCCCGGCGGCGCGGTCGATCCGGCGGATCATCACGCCCCGATCGGCACGCCGATGCGCCCCGACGTTGTCACCCGGCTGGAACGCTCGGCGGACCCCAGCCTGGCCCGTGCGCTCGGCGTGACGGCGGCGCGGGAGCTGGAGGAGGAGACCGGGCTGACGCTCGGCGGGCCGCCGCGGCTCGACGGGCTCGACTATCTCGGCCGCGCCATCACGCCGATGCCCTCGCCGGTACGCTTCGATGCGCGGTTCCTGGTGGTGCATGCCGACCGGGTGAGCGGGACGCTGGCGGGCTCCGGCGAGCTTGAGGATCTGCGCTGGTGGGCGCTTGACGATCTGCATGCCGTCGATCTCGCGGGGCCGCAGCGGCGGGTGCTGGAGCGGCTGCACATCTGGATGGCGATGAGCGAGGAAGAGCGGCGGACGCAGACCAAGGTCGCGGTGCTGCACTGGCGCGAGTGGGAAGAGGAATAGGACGCCCGCATCGAGCGGTGATGACGGCGCGGGCGAAAACGGCGTAGGACTCGGCAGAAAATCGCGAGGAGACGCCCAATGCCGCAGCCCGACCATATCTCCGCCCTCGGCGTGCCCGACCCGGCGACGCTGGACGACGACCTGAAGGCGATCTGGGCGAAATGCGTGGAGAAGCTGGGCTTCGTGCCCAACGTGTTCTCCGCCTACAGCCTGAAGCCGCAGCGGCTGCGCAACTTCATGGCGCTCTACAACGACATCATGCTGTCGAAGTCCGGCCTGTCGAAGCTGGAGCGCGAAATGATCGCCGTGGTCGTCTCGTCGGCAAACCGTTGCTACTACTGCCTGGTGGCGCATGGCGCGGCCGTGCGGCAGCTTTCGGGCGACCCGGAACTCGGGGAAATGCTGGTGCTGAACTACCGCGTGGCGAAACTCGATGCGCGGCAGCGCGCGATGCTCGACTTCACCTGGAAAATGACGACGACGCCCTGGCTGATCGACGACGCCGATCGGGACCTGCTTCGCCACGTCGGACTGACCGAAGAAGACATCTTCGACCTCGCCGAGACGATCGGGCTCTACAACCTCACCAACCGCATGGCGAGCGCGACCGATATGATGCCGAACCGCGAATACCACGCCGCGGCACGGCCGGGCGGGGCCGCACCGGTCGCCGCGCCGGTCGCTGCGCCGGCACCCGCGAAGCCCGTGGCGAAGGCGCCGGCGGTGGCGAAGAAAGTGCCGGCGAAGCCTGGGGTGAAGCGCTGAGCGGGAAGGAAGAAAGGCTCCGCCGGCTCAGGGCCATGGTCCCTGAGAACCCGTGGACTCTCTTGGCTGTGGATACGGCCTTCGGTCGCGATCCCACGATTTCGAACGGGAGAGTGGCGAAGCCTGTCAATCCATGCGACCACACGTTGGTTGGTGCGGTCGCACTGTTTCATTGCCTGCGGCGCTAAGGAAGTAGTTAGCAGCTGAAGAAAGACGATCCAGCCGCGAGAGTGGATGGGGATCCAAGGGCCTCCAGGCCCTTGGCCAGCGGAGCCCCTTTCCTGGCCTGCCGGCTAGATCGTGATTGGTTTAGATCAAACCAATCACGATCTAGTAACCTATTGAAGAAGAGCGCGATTCACGCTTTCCGACCGATTGGCCTCAAGCGATCGCGCTCTAAACGTTGAACCGGAACAGCAGCACGTCGCCGTCTTTCACCACGTATTCCTTGCCTTCGACGCGCATCTTGCCGGCTTCCTTGGCGCCGACGTCGCCTTTGCAGGCGACGTAGTCGTCGTATGCGATGGTTTCGCAGGCGATGAAGCCGCGTTCGAAGTCGTTGTGGATGACGGCGGCGGCCTGCGGGGCTTTGGTGCCCTTCACGATCGTCCAGGCGCGGGCTTCTTTTGGTCCGCAGGTGAAATAGGTGACGAGGCCGAGCAGGTCGTAGCCGGCGCGGATGACGCGGTCGAGGCCGCTGTCGTGCAGGCCGAGGCCTTCGAGGAATTCGCCGCGGTCTTCGGGGCCGAGCTGGGCGACTTCGGCTTCGATGGCCGCCGAGACGATGACCATCTTGGCGCCTTCGGCGGCGGCACGTTCGGCAACGCGGGCAGAGAAGGCGTTGCCGGTGGCGGCCGCGGATTCTTCGACGTTGCAGACGTAGAGCACGGGCTTGCTGGTGAGCAGCTGGAGGCGCTTGGCGGCTTCGACCTGGTCGGCCGGGATGGCGGTGCGCGCGGGCTTGCCGTCCTGCAGGGCGGCGACGATGGGCTCCATCAGGGCGACGAGGGCGACGCTTTCCTTGTCGCCGCCGCGGGCCTTTTTCTGGGCGGCGATGAGGCGTTTCTCGAGGCTGTCGAGGTCGGACAGCATGAGCTCGGTCTCGACCGTCTCGGCGTCGCGGATGGGGTCGACGCTGCCCTCGACATGGGTGACGTCGGTGTCTTCGAAGCAGCGGAGCACGTGGATGATAGCGTCGACCTCGCGGATGTTGGCGAGGAACTGGTTGCCGAGGCCTTCGCCCTTGGAGGCGCCGCGGACCAGGCCGGCGATGTCGACGAATTCGAGGCTGGTCGGCACCGTCTTCTGGCTTTTGCCGATCTTGGTCAGCATGTCGAGCCGCGGGTCGGGCACGGCGACGCGGCCCATGTTCGGCTCGATGGTGCAGAACGGATAGTTGGCGGCTTGGGCCTGGACGGTGGCCGTCAGCGCGTTGAACAGGGTCGATTTGCCGACATTGGGCAGGCCGACGATGCCGCAGTTGAAACCCATCTACTTTGTCTCCTGGGTGAGGAAGGCCACCCGTGTCATGAAATCTTCTGCCTTGCCGCCGGCGAGCAGGGGAGCCGCGTTGGCAACGGCGTCGAGCAGGGGGATCAGCCAGTCGCGGTCGACCTTAGCGAAATCGCCCAGCACATGGCCCGTGACACGGGCCTTATCGCCGGGATGGCCGATGCCGAGGCGCACGCGCCAGTAGTCGGGGGTGCCGAGGTGGCGGTCCATGCTGCGCAGGCCGTTGTGGCCGGCGGCGCCGCCGCCTCTTTTCACCCGGACCTTGCCGGGCACGAGGTCAAGCTCGTCGTGGAAGGCGGTGATGGCGTCGGGGGCGAGCTTGAAGAAGGCGGCGGCGGCCTGAACGCTGGTGCCGCTGTCGTTCATGTAGGTCTGCGGCTTGAGGCCGAGCACCTTGACGCCGTCGACGACGCCCTCGGCCACCAGGCCCTTGAAGCGCGGACGCCAGGGGCCGAAGCGGTGCGTCATGGCAATCACGTCGAGCGCCATGAACCCGATATTGTGCCGCTGCCGCGCCATCTGCGGCTCGGGATTGCCCAGTCCGACCCAAAGCTGCATGTCGCCTCCAGGAAGACGCTAAGACCAGGGCTCTGCCCTGGACCCGCCAAAGGCCCGGGGCCTTTGGAAACCCGACTTTTTAAGAGGTGGTCTTGACGAAAGGGGGCTGAGGAGATGTTTCCGCATCGCCTCAGCCCCCTTTCGTCAAGACCACAAACCCTTGAATAGCCGGGTTCCAAGGGCCGGGCCCTTGGTGGGGTCCAGGGGCAAAGCCCCTGGCCTTTACTTCTTCTTCGGTGCCGCCTTCGCGGGCGCCTTGGAGCCGCCGGCCGGGGCAGCGCCGCCTTCGGCGGCAGCTTCCGCCATCTTGGTGGGCGGCGCGACGGTGGCGATCACGAAGTCGCGGTCGGAGATCACCGGGCGGATGCCGTCAGTGCCCTTGAGGTTCGACCAGCGGATGGTGTCGTTGATGTCAAGCGTGCCGAGGTCGGCGTCGAAGTGGGCGGGGACGTTGTCCGGGTCGCACAGGCATTCGACGGCGTGGCGGACGACGTTGAGCATGCCACCGCGCTTGAGGCCGACCGAGGTGGCTTCGTTATGGAAGACCACGCCGACGGCGACGCGGATGCGTTCGCCAGAGGCCAGGCGCTGGAAGTCCACGTGTTCCGGGGTGTCGGTCACCGGGTGGAACTGCACGTCGCGGATCAGGGCGCGGATGGGCTGGCCGCTGACGTTCACTTCGTACAGGCGCGAGCGCCAGCCGCTGTGGTGGATTTCCCGCATGATCGCGCGGGGGTCGAGCGCGATAAGGGTGGGTGCCTGCTTGGCACCATAGATCACGGCGGGCACCTTGCCCTGCCGGCGAGTCGCGCGTGCTGCCCCCTTACCTGCACGCTCGCGCGCCTCGGCCTCAATCGTCGTGTAGTTGGCCATGGTTCGCTCCTAGAATTGCAAACGCCGGCCTCCAGGGGTGCCGGCGTGGGCGGGCGTGTAGCAATACGGGACGTCCATTGCAAATTCCTTGACGCCACGGCTGGCATGCGGGCCGGATGCATTCCATGGACTCGTTGCTGTTTCTGCTCGCGGGCGGGCTGCTGCTGAGCTGGATCGTGGGTGTCGTCGGCTTCTTCCGAGCCGGCAGGGCGCTGCGGGAGGTGGCCGCGCTGCGGACGGTGCTGGCGGCGCGCCGGGCGGAGGAACCGGCAGACGTAACGGCCGTGCCCGCGGCCCGGCCGGTGGTTTCGGTGCCGCAGATGGCGCCGGAGATGGTGTTCCAGGAGGAGCGGGCATCCGTCCCGCCACCGCCAGACGCGCAAAAAGTCGATTTCGAGGCGGTGCTGACGCAGCGCTGGGGGATCTGGCTGGGGGGCGCGGCGCTGCTGCTCTCCGGCGTGTTCCTGATCCGCTATGTCGCCGAGCGTGGCCTGCTGGGGCCGGCGGGGCGGTGTGCGGTCGCGGCGCTGCTGGGGGCGGCGTTGCTGGCGGCCGCGGAGTACCTGTTGCGGCGGCCGCCGCCGGAGTTGCTCGGGCGGTTCAAGGCCGACCAGTCGCCACCGGCGCTGGCGGCGGGCGGGTGCGGCATTCTGTTCGGCGCGGCTTATGGGGTGGCGAGTTTCTACGCCCTGGTGCCGCCGAGCATCGGCTTCGCGCTGATGGCGGCGGCGGCGGGTGTCGCGCTGCTGGCGAGCCTGCGGTTCGGGCAGTTGACCGCGGCGATCGGTATCCTCGCGGCCTTCGCCACCCCGGCGCTGGTTAAGGTCGACGTGCCGTCCTTGCCGGGGTTGTTCGGCTATCTGTTCGCGTTGAGCGCGGCGGCGCTGGCGCTGATGCGCTGGACGGCGTGGAGCTGGCTGGGCTGGGGGACGGCGATTGCGGGGGCGGCCTGGGTGGGTCTCACGGCATTGACCGGGAAGCGGCTGGATGACTGGGCGCCGGCGCTGTTCGTGCCGGCGGTGAGCCTGCTGAACCTGCTGCTGCTTCCCGGCGCGGCGCTGGAGTGGAAGATCGGCCGGCGCATGGCCTGGCTGCCGATGGCGGCGCTGGGGGCGGCGGGATTGTTCCTGGAAATGATGGCGGACGGGGCGGCGGTCAGGGCGGGGATTTTCCTGCTCTCGCCGGTTGCCGTCGGCAAGGCAATGCTGGAGCCGCGGCTGGTGCGGATGCCCTGGCTGGCGGCGGGATACGGGTTGCTGGCGATGCTGTTCTGGGCGCTGCCGGCCTGGCATCCGACCGGGGAGGCGATCACCATCGAAGGCGCCGTGCAGGGGTTCCTGCCAGGAGCCTGGGCGCCGGAGGTGATCGTGCCGTTGCTGACGGCGGCAGGGCTGTTCGCGGGGTTTCATGCGGTGAGCGGGCTGGTGCTGGAGCGCCGCGCCGGCAACCCGCTGGTCTGGGCTTCGCTGCCGGCTGGGGTGCCGGTGCTGGCGCTCGGGGTGGCGTATGCGCAGATGGCACGGTTCCAGAGCGACAGCGCCTGGGCGTTGGCCGCGTTGGCGCTGGCGGCGGCATTGGTATTCGCCGCGCACCTGGCGATGCGCGAAGGGTCGCTGGGGCGGGCCGGGGTGCACGGCGCCGGGGCGGCGGCTGCGTTGGCGCTGACTTGCGCGATCCTGTTCACTGACCAGTGGCTGACGCTGTCGATCGCGCTGTTCGTGCCGGCACTGGCGTGGATCGAGGGGCGGACCGGGGTGCGCGGGCTGCGCCACGTGGCGCTCGCGGTGGTGGCGGTGGTGATGCTGCGGCTGTTGCCCAACTGGTGCGTGCTGGACTACGCGCTGGGGCGGATGCCGGTGGTGAACGGGTTGGCAGTGGCCTACGCGCTGCCGGCGGTGGCGTTCGCCGGGGCGTCGGTGCTGTTCCGCCGGGCCGCCGACGATCTGCTGGTGAGCATGCTGGAAGCGGCGGCCATTTTGCTGCTGGCGGCCTTCGTCGCGCTGGAGGTGCGCCATACCGCGACCGGCGGCGCGATGATGGCGAGCGGCAGCTTCACCGAATGGGCGTTCCACCTGATGTTCATCGCGCTGCAGGCGGCGGCATTCCGCTTCATGGCGGCGCGCACGGGGCGGTGGATATTCGGCTGGTCGTGGCGGATCGAAGGGACAGTGGCCTACGCGCTCGGCGTGATCCTGCTGGTCACCAATCCCGCCTTGTCCAACCTGCCGGCAGGGACTGTGGCGCTGGCCGCAGCCTATCTGGTGCCGGGGGCATTGGCGGCTCTGGCAGCGCCCTATGTGCCGCAGCGACGGCAGTTGGGCATCTATGCGGTCATCGCCGGGTTCGTCTGGATCGGCTTGCAGATACGCACATTGTTCCACGATGGTCCGCTCGGCCTCGAACGGCACGGCGTGCGGGATGCCGAATTATGGGCCTGGTCCGGCGCGTGGTTGGCCTACGGCATCGCGGTGATGGCCATCGGCATCGTCCGCGGCCAGCGCGACATCCGGCGGGCCGCCCTGGCGATCATCGGCCTGGTGGCCGCCAAGGCGTTCCTGTGGGACATGGCGGGGCTCGACGGGCTATGGCGCGCGGCCTCATTCCTCGGGCTCGGCCTGACGCTGATCGGGCTCGGCTGGGCCTATCGCCGCTTCGTGCTGCCCGCCCGGCAAACGACGTGAGGCGGCTGCTCGTGCTGCTGATCGTCGCGGGATGCGCCGCACCAGTGCCGCCGCCACCGCCGGTGGAAACCGCCCCGGCGCCGATCGCCTACCCCGCGGCGACGCGGGAGCGGATGATGGCGATCGTGCTGGCGGAATGGCGCGAGTGGGGCGCCAACGTCATCGACGCCCGCAACGGCATGCCAGTGAACCCCGCAGTGCCGCTGGCCGAGGAGGAGCCGGCGGCGTTCTCCAAGGTGCTGGCCTACTGGTCGGCGGTGGACGAGCAGGACTACATCGCCCGCAACAAGCGCGCCTTCATTGCCGGCAGCGCGGCCGGGCTATGTGGTCCGGGGGAGCTCGGGGCCGATGGTCGTGCGGCGATATGGGGGTGCGAGCCGTGGTCGGCGGCCTTCATCTCCTATGTCATGCGCAATGCCGGGATCGATCGTGCTGAGTTTCCGCCGGCGATCGGGCATCGGACCTATGTGGACGCGATGATCGCCAACTCCGACCGCTGGGGCACCGAGGCGACCTTCGTGGCGCACGAGGTGGCGGACTACGCGCCGGTGGCGGGTGACCTGATCTGCGCCGATCGCGCCGGTCGCGGCGCTATCACCACCCTCGCCGAACGGCGGCGCGAGACGGGCGCATCGCGGCCGATGCACTGCGACGTGGTCGTGCGGGTAGCACCCGGCGAAGTGCTGGCGGTGGGCGGCAACGTCGCAGACGCGGTGACAGGCGTGCGCTACCGCACAGACGCAAGCGGGCATCTGGTGCGCAACGCGCGGCGGTGGTTCGGGGTGTTCGAGAACCGGATCGGGGTCAGAGGGTAAGCCGCGTCACGCCTTGCGGGCGATCTCCCAGGCCAGTTCCGCCAGCGGCCGTGCCTTCGCCCCAAGCTCCGTCGCATCGCTCGCCGCCGCCGTGCCGTCGAGGGCGCGCTTGGCGATGCCCTGCAGGATCGCGGCGATGCGGAAGATGCCGTAGACCATGAAGAACTCCCAGTCGGGGATGGTCTCGCGGCCGGTGCGGCGGCAGTAGGCGGCGACGTAGTCCTGTTCGGAGGGAATGCCGAGCGCGGCGAGGTCCTCGCCGGCGAGGCCGCGGAACAGATCGGGCGGAATGCGCCAGGCCATGCAGTGATAGGCGAAATCGGCGATGGGGTCGCCGAGGGTGGAGAGCTCCCAGTCGAGCAAGGCGATGCCACAGGGCTCGGTGGGGTGGAGCATGAGGTTGTCGAGGCGGTAGTCGCCGTGGACGATGGAGACGCGGCCGTCCGGCGGCGTGCGGGCGGCGAGCCAGTCGATCAGCGCATCCATTTCCTTGATCACGGTGGTCTCGGAGGCGCGGTATTGCTTGGTCCAGCGCGAGACCTGGCGGGCCATGTAGTTGCCGGGGCGGCCGTAGTCGGCGAGGCCGACGGCGGCGGGGTCGACGTTATGCAGGGCGGCGATGGTGGCGTTCATCGAATCGAAGATGGCGGCACGCGCGGCGGGGCTCATGCCGGGCAGCCGGGCATCCATGAAGACGCGGCCGTCGAGGAATTCCATGACATAGAAGGCGCTGCCGATGACGCTGTCGTCCTCGCAGAGGGCGTGGACGCGCGGTACCGGGACGGGGGTGGACTGGAGGGCGTGGAGCACGCGGTATTCACGGTCGACGGCATGGGCGGACGGCAGCAGCGGGCCGGGTGGCTTGCGGCGCAGCACGTAGTCGCCCGACGCACTGGAGAGCCGGTAGGTCGGGTTCGACTGGCCGCCGGCGAAGCGGCGGGCGGTGAGCGGACCCTGGAAGCCCGGCACGTGCCGGGCGCACCAGTCGGCGAGGCGGGGAAGGTCGAGTTCGCCGGCGTCGGTGGCCATGGACCGCTCAGCCGTCGACGCAGGCGAAGACCGCCGCGGCGATGGCGGGGCCGCGGGAGGTGGGCGTGACGGCGCCGCCCATACGGTTCATGGCATAGCCGATGGAGACCCCGCGGGCGACGTTGGCGCAGCCGTAGGCGCCGCCCCAGCCGGAATGGCCGAAGGTGTCGGCGTGCGGCCCGTAGTTGGGCGCGACGTCGAAGGTCATGCCGGCGGCCCATTGGCGGGGGCCGACCTGCTGGTCGGGCCCGGGATGGCGCTGGGCGCGCAGCGCGTCGAGGCCGGCGGGGGAGAGCAGCGTCGTGCCATCGAGGCTGCCGCCGTTGGCCAGCGCGGCGTAGATGCGGGCCAGGCCCTGGGCCGAGGCCTGGCCGTTGGCGGCCGGCACTTCCGCGGCGCGCCACGCGCGGCGGTTGGGGGCAAGGGCGTCGGCGCTGGGGTTGCGCTTGGCGTGGATCGCATAGTCGTTGAGCGGCTCTTCGGCCGGGGGCGGGGGTGCGATGATTTCGGCGACCCGCCAGTCCTCTCCCGGGCGCAGTCCGACGAAGACGTCGGCACCGAGGGGGCCGGCGATGCTGTCGGCGATGAAGTCGCCGGCGGAGCGGCCGGTGACACGGCGGATGACCTCGCCGATGAGGTAGCCGACGGTGAGCGCGTGGTAGGACGCCACGCTGCCGGGCGGCCAAAGCGGCGCCTGCGCGGCCAGGCGGCTGGTGATCAGGCTCCAGTTCTCCAGGTCGGCAAAAGTTGTCGGCTCCTTGAAGCCATTGAGACCGGCCTGATGGGAGAGGACCTGGGCGATGGTGATCGCCTCCTTGCCGTTGGCGGCGAACTCCGGCCAGTGGTCGGCGACGCGGTCCTCGTAGCGCAGGCGGCCCTGGTCGACGAGCATGGCGGCGGCGACGGCGACGATGCCCTTGGTGGCCGACCAGACGTTGACCAGGGTGTCGCGCGCCCAAGGGCGGGTGCGGGCGGTGTCGGTGTAGCCGCCCCAGAGGTCGACGAGGCAGCTGCCGTGGCGATAGACGGCCAGGGCGGCGCCGCATTCGCTGTCGCCATCGGCGCGGTCGAAGTTGGCGATGAAGGCGTCGCGGACGCGCTCGAAGCCGGGGGCGACCCAGCCGCCAATGGGGGGAAGGGGAAGGCTGGTCATCAGGGCGTCTCCTTGGCTCGTTGGGCATAGTGTTGCCCGCGCGGGCGCGGCGGGCAACCGGGCTTCCCTTGGCGCCGGGGGCCGGGCAGAATTGGCGCGAGCAAGAGGAAACAGGCGATGTCATCGGCGCGGGCGCATATCGGCTTCATCAACGCCGCCCATAGTTTCACCCATTACAGCCTGCTGATCCTGCCCACCGCGGTGTTGGCGATGGCGCGCGCGGATGGGCCGTTCGGGGCCGACTACGGGCCGATCCTGGCGCTGGCGACCGGGGGGTTCATCCTGTATGGCCTCTTCGCCCTGCCGCAAGGCTGGCTGGCGGCGCGGGTCGGGCGGCGGAACCTGATGACGGCGTTCTTCTTCGGTGCCGGGCTGTCGATGGTGGCCACGGGGTTGGCCGGAAGCTCATGGACGCTGGCCTTGGCGCTCGGCGCGACGGGGTTGTTCGTGGCGATTTATCATCCGGTCGGGACGGCGCTGCTGGTCGACGTCGCCGGGGACAAGCCGGGACAGGCGATCGGGCTCAATGGCGTGTTCGGCAATGTCGGCGTGGCGATGGCGCCGATGGTGACGGCGTTCATCGCCGCGCAGGCGGGGTGGCAATGGGCGTTCATCCTGCCGGGGGGGGCCTGTGCCCTGCTGGGGGTGTGGTGGGTGCGGCTGCCGGCGCTCGATCATCATGGCCGTAAGGCAGCCAAGCCTTTTCCGAAGATCCCGCCGCATCTGGTGCGCCGGGCGGTGATTGTCCTGCTGCTGATCGCGGCGACGTCGGGCCTGGTGTTCAACGCGTTCACGCTGCTGATCCCCAAGCTGATGCAGGAGCGGCTGGCCGGCGATCCGTCGCTGATTCCGTTGGCTGGCGTGGCGGCGACGGTGGCGACGCTGTGCGGGGCGGCGACGCAGCTGACGGTGGGGCGGCTGATCGATCGGGTGACGCTGAAGACCCTCTTCCTGCCACTGGCGATCGTGCTGGCGCCGGCGCTGGCGACGCTTTCGGTGGTGCAGGGGTGGATGGTGCTGCCGGTGGCCGGCGTGGTGGCGGCGGTGGTGTTCGGGCAGGTGACGCTGAACGAGACGATGACGGCGCGCTACATTTCGCCGGAACTGCGCACGAAGATGTACTCCGTGCGATTTTTCATCGGCTTCCTCGGCAGCGCGGCGGCGCCGAAGATGATCGCGGTGCTGCATGAGCGGACCGGGAACCTTGCGGCCTCGGTGCTGGTGCTGTCGGCCTTCGCGCTGGTGATCCTGGGCTGCGCGCTGGCGTTTCCCAATCGGCGGGAGGAGCTTGACCCTTCACTGTGGGAGGTGGCCGAGCGGCAGCCGGTTCCTGTGGCGGCCGAGTAGGCGGTGGTTTGAATTCGCGCCGGCGCGTGCCACATCAGGGGGCATGAAACGCCGTCTCGCGCTCGCCTTGCCCTTATTGCCCCTGGTTCGTCCGGCCACCGCCCAGCAGGTCGGGGTGAAACCGCTGAGCGCGCAGGATCGCGCCGATCTCGGCAGGATCGAGGCCTATCTCGACACCATCCGCACGCTGCGCGCCCGCTTCCTGCAGATCGCGCCGGACGGCGGGACGTCGGAGGGCAATGCATGGATGGAGCGGCCGGGCAGGCTGCGGTTCGAATACGACCCGCCGGCGCCCTTCCTGCTGGTCGCGGCGTTCGGGGTGGTGATGTTCCTCGACCGCAAGCTGCAGCAGTCGAGCTCGTTTCCGATCAGCCAGACGCCGTTGGGGATGTTGCTGGCGGAGAAGGTGCGGCTGTCCGGCGACGTAACGGTGACGGCGATCGAGCGCGAGCCGGGGCTGTTGCAGGTGACGTTGATCCGGACGGGCAAGCCGGGGGATGGCAGCCTGACCCTGGTGCTGGCCGACAACCCGATGCAGCTGCGCCAGTGGGCGGTGGTCGACGCGCAGCGGCAGGAGACCCGGGTGTCGCTGTTCAACGTGCAACTTGGCGAGAAGTTCGATGCCAAGCTGTTCGACGTGGTGCCGCCGCCTGGCAGCGGGAGCAATGGCCCGGCGCGTTGAGCGAATGTGGCGGGAAGGTCACACTTTGCCTGATTGCGCGCCATGCAGGGCGGTCGTGCGCGGGTTTGTCTTCAATTTGACGCGATCCTCGGGGATAGTGCGGGGGTTCTTGGACTGTGGGGCGTGATGAAGCCGCTGATCGGCATTTCCTGCTGCACGAAGTTGTTCGGCATATTCGGTATGGCCAACCATGCCGCGTCCGACACCTATATCCGCGCGACCGACCGGGTGGTCGGTGGCGTGCCGGTGCTGGTGCCGGCAAATGGGGAACTGGCGGACGTCGAGACGCTGCTGGCGCGGCTTGACGGCATCATCCTGACGGGGAGCCGATCGAATGTGCAGCCGTCGCTGTATGGCGGGCCGCCGCATGCCGAAGGCACGCCGGAAGATGCCAATCGAGACGCGGTGACGCTCAAGCTCATTCGTGGCGCGGTGGCGAAGGGTGTGCCTGTTCTCGCCATCTGCCGTGGGATGCAGGAGCTCAACGTGGCGCTCGGCGGCAGTCTGCATCAGCGCCTGCAGGACCTGCCAGACCGGTTCGATCACTCGACGCCGATGCAGCCCAACCCGCGGGTGCGGACCGGCAAGGCCCATAATGTGCGGATCACGCCGGGCGGCTGGCTGCATCGGGTGGCCGGCGCGCTCGATATTCCCGTGAACTCGCTGCACAACCAGGGCATGGATCGGCTGGCGGCGGACCTCGTGGTGGAGGGCGTGGCGGCGGACGGCACGATCGAGGCGGTGCGCGGCCTGACCCCGGGCTTTGTCGTCGGCGTGCAGTGGCATCCGGAATACGACTGGGAGTCGGATGCGGTCTCGCGGCGGATTTTCGAGGTGTTTGGGCAGGTGGTGGCAGCACGTGCCGCCGGGCAGGACGCCGCCGCGGCTGATTAGAGTGCGATCGCCTGAGGCCGAAGGGTCAGAAAGCGTGAATCGCGCTCTTCTTCAATAGATTGCTCGATGATGATTGGTTTGACCTAAACCAATCATCATCTAGGCCGCGATGCCGCGCTGTTCGGCGAGGGCGGCGAGGCCGTCTTCTAGGCTGACCTGGGCGGTGCGGCCGAGCAAGGCGGCTGCGCGCGTGGGGTCGCCCACGGATTCGCGAATGTCGCCCGCACGTGCGGCGCAGAACTCGATCACCGGCGGGCGGCCATGGACCTCGGCCAGGATTCGCAGCAGTTCGAGCACAGTGATGCCTCGGCCGGTGCAGGCATTGGCCACCGCGGCGCCACCGGCTTCATGGACATGCTTCATCGCCGCGGTCAGAAGACGGACGACATCGGCGACATGGATGAAATCGCGCACCTGGTGGCCATCACCATGCACGGTGACCGACTGCCCCTTGGCCATACGGCCGGCGAAGATCGATATGACCCCGCTATAGGGCGAGCAGGGATTCTGGCGATCGCCATAGACGTTGAAGAACCGCAGGCCGAAGGTGGGAACGCCGTGGACGTGCCAGGCGGCGGAGGCGTGGAGTTCGGAGCCAAGCTTGTCGGCGCCATATGCCGAGAGCGGGCGAGGAAACTGGTCCTCGTTGGCGGTGCGCCCGGCGAGGTCGCCATAGACGGCGGCCGACGAGGCATAGACCACGGGGATGTTGCCCGCATCGCGGGCGCCCTCGAGGACGGAGACGGTGCCGCTCATGTTTGTCCGGTGGGCAAGGCTCCATTCCTCATTGGTGCGGGCGACCGAGGCGATGGCGGCGAGATGGAAGCAGCCGGCAGTACCCTCCAGCAGACGGCGTACGGCGTCGGGATCGGCAACGTCGCCGAGGATCAGCGGACAGCGGGGATCGAGGTTGGCACGGCTGCCGGTGGAGAGATCGTCGAGACCACGCACGTCATGGCCAGCAGCCAGGAGGGCATCGACGAGATGTGAGCCGATAAATCCAGCCGCACCGGTGACAGCATAAAGGGCCACTGATCGCTCCGTCGTTGCGGCCTCTCCGTCCCCCTGCCTGGCAGGAAGCCGCCCATCGGCCGTTTCGGCAGCGACGTTAGCCATCGACTCACGGGAATGTCAAGATAACGTTAATGTGTTTGTAATTTTTCTAAATTTTACGACAATCCAGCGGCAAATCGATGAAATGAGCGATCATGCCGTTACCCACCCTTGACCCCGCCGGCCGTAAGGCCTGCGACAATCTCTTTTTGCATCAACAATGTCAATAATAACACCGGCAATGTCACCAGCAGTGCGGCCGCCGCCAGAGGGCCCCAGCTCACCTGCTCGAAGGTCAGCACATTATAGACTGCTACAGGAAGCGTCCGTGTTTCGCGTCCGGCCAGTACCACGCCGAAGATGAAGTTATTCCACGAGAAAATGAACGACAGAATCAGCGCGACCACGATACCTGGTCGTGCCAACGGAAGTGCAATGAATCGGAAGGCCTGCCAAATTGTTGCGCCATCGACCAGCGCGGCCTCTTCCAACTCGTTCGGCAGACCCTCGAAGAAGCCGATCATGACCCACACCACGATCGGCACGGTGATGACCAGATGGGTGATGACCAGCGGCAGCAGCGAGCCGATCAGGCCGAGCCACTGAAACAGCAGGAAAAGGGGCACGAGGTATGACAGGCCCGGGGTGACGCGCGCGATCATGATCAGCGCCGCCATGTTGTGGGCCTTCGATTTCGCAACCCCGAAACCGGCGGGAATGCCGACCAGGAGCGCAAGCCCGGTTGCCGAGAAGGACACCACGACGGAGTTGTAGAGATAGCCGCCTGGCCAGGGAATTTCGAACAGCGTCCTGCCAAACAGCGAAAACTCCTCCCAGCTCCAGGTGACGAAGTCGTTCTTCTCGAAGACGTCGATGAAGTTGGCGAAGGTGGGCGAGGAGGGGATGAACACCGGCGGATAGGCGGTGTTGTCGAGCTCGTTCTTGAAGGCCAGCGACAACATCCAAAGGAAGACGAGAATTGCCGGCGAGATCAGGGCGAAGACCGATAGGCCAAAGCCGACATTTCCCAGCAGGCGCTTGATCCGATGGCGCTTCATGTCAGTAGGCCTGCTTGCGCGAGCTGAACAGCAAGAGGCTGATCAGCAGGATGATGACGAAGAAGATGACCACGATCGCCGATGCGTAGCCCATATCGTAGAAGCTGAAGGCCTCGAGATAGAGCAGGTAGTTCATCGTCTCGCTCGATGTACCCGGGCCGCCGCCGGAGATGACGAAGATGATGTCGAGCGACTTCAGCGCGTCGATGGTGCGGATCACCAAGGCCACCATGACATGGGGCCAGACCAGCGGCAGCGAGATGTGGCGGAAGGAGTCCCAGGCGCTGGCACCGTCGATCTTGGCAGCCTCGTAGGGGTCGACCGGCAAGCTCGCGAGGCCCCCGAGCACGATCAGCATGACCAGCGGCGTCCACTGCCAAGTTTCGACTAGGACGAGGGTGGGGATGACGGTGTTGGGCGCATAGACCCAGCTCGACGCGGGCAGACCGACGGAGGTGAGCAGGTAGTTCAGTACGCCGAGCTGTGGGTGGAACATCATCGTCCAGACCAGCGCGATGGCCACTGGGGTTGCCATCATCGGCAGGATAAAGATCGTGCGCGCGAGGCCACGGAAGGGGAACTTCCGGTGGAAGCAGACCGCCGCGGCGACGCCAAGAAGGACCGGGAAGACCACCGCGAGCGCGGTGAAATACAGCGTGCGGACCACTGACCACAGGAAGCGCTCGTCGGTCAGCAGACGTTGGTAGTTGGCGAGGCCATTGAAGGTGATGCTGCCGCCGACATGCCACTCCATGACGGACATGTAGAGGGTGAACATCCAGGGAAAGACGATGACGGCGAACACGATCACGCCCGCCGGCACCAGGAAGGGCCAGTATTGCCGGGCGTAGTTGCGCCCGCGCAGGCCCATGCCGGACGAACCTTCGCGCACCGTCGCGCTCATGCGCGTGTGCTCCTGGCGAAGGCCGGGCATTCCGTCGCTTGCACTGTTGGCATCCTCCCAGGTGTCGCCGTTGCACTCTCTATAGACGCGCCGGCCCGGAGGAAACAGGGATCAGGGGACCGGTAGCTCGGCGATCCGGCACAAATTGGTCTTGCGCTTCTCCATCGCCCGTCCGTCGGCGAAGACCACACGGAGGTCGAAAATGCAATTGCCGTCCCGCGCGATGGTGATGAGGCGACTGCCGTCGGGTGCCAGTGGGGTATCGAGCCGGTTGGCGCCAGGGGCGCCGGCGCCCGACGGGGTGGCGTGGAACTCGGTTAGGGCGCGGGCGGCACGGTTGAACAGCTTGACCGAGGGATCGTCGGCCGGCTTGCCACCGGGGCCGGTGGCGGTTGTCGTCCCCGGTGGTGGCGCACCGATGGAGACGTCCTCGACGGCGCAGGTGTTGATCGCCTTGCGTTCCTCGGCCTTGCCATCGGCGAATATCACCTTGATGTCGAAGACGCAGTTTGTGTCGAGCCGACGGCGGACGGCGTAGCTGGCCCCCGCGGCAATGCTGGTGGGCGCGCCGTTGCGTCCATCGAGGCGGTTCTGCCCCCAGTTGGCGTTGCCGGCGGCGGTGACGAACAGTTCGCGGATGGGGACCGGGGAGCGGTTGACCAGGTTGAACGAGGAGTTCTGCACGCCTGCGGGCGGCGGTGGCGCCTTAGCGGCAGGGGCCTGGGCGAAGGCGGGGCCAATCAGGGTCAGAAACAGGCCAGCGAGGACTAGACGGCGCATGGGCGACACTCCGGTTCGGATCACCAGCGCCCGAGATGGGCATGACGTGCGCCGCGCACAACGAGGGCGGTCCAAATCACCTGCGCAGCCAGCAGCAGCAGCGGCAGTACGGGCTTGAGCGGGGGCGGGGCGGCGGTGAAGCCGAGCGCCACCAGGCCGCCAAGGGCGGCGAAGCCCCAATGGACAAGGGCGACCACGCGCGCATCGACGCCGCTGCGGTGTGCGACCTGATAGAGATGGCCGCGATGGGCCTGGGTCAGGCGCTCGCCGGCGGTGGCGCGGCGCACGAGGGTGAAGGCAACGTCGTAGAGCACGCCATGCAGCAACATCGGCACCAGCAGAAAACTCATCTCCACCGAGCCAAACCGCGCCGCCGCCACGCCCAGCACCGCCAGCACGAACCCGCAGAACTGGCTGCCGACATCCCCCATGAAGATCCGCGCCCGGGGAAAATTGAACGGCAGGAACCCCACGATCCCCGAAGCCAGCAGCAGCGCCGCGAAATAGACGAAATTGCCGCCCTGACTCTCGGCGATGAACGCCAGGAACAGACACGCCACCAGCGCCGTCCCCGCCGCCAGCCCGTTCAGCCCGTCGATGAAATTCATCGCGTTGGTGGCAAACAGAATCCACCCCAGCGTCAGCGGAATGCCGACCCACCCAACGTCGACCGCTCCGAGATAGGGAATGCGGAACTCGGTGATGAACAGCCCGCTGCCAATCGCCGCCCACGCCGCCAGCACCTGCGTCGCCAACTTCACCGCGAACGGCCAGTTGCGCACGTCGTCGATGAAGCTCACCACCGCGATCGCCCCGGCCGCCAGGATCACCCCACGGAAATACGGGTCCGCGATCCGCGCGAAGGTCGCCGTGCCATACAGCACCGCGATCCCCAACATGAACGCGACCACGATCCCGACACCCCCGCCCCGCGGCGTCGGCACCGCATGGGCCGAGCGCGCGTTCGGCGTATCCATCACCCTGGCCGTGATCATGGCGCGCACCGTCACCGCGGAGACCACGGCAAGCCCGGCGCAGAACATGAGGTGGCGCAGGAAGGCGGCGAGTGTCATGCCGCCTGCTTACTCCGACGCGGCGAGGGGAGTATAGCGGGGCCGATGGCACCATCGCGCGCTTACACAAGGATTATCCAGAACGCCGGCCTCGACGGGCTGTTGGCGGCCGCCTCCGTGCCGCTGGCGCAGTTCCTCGCCGCCCCCGAGAGCGACCCGTTTTCGCCGCTTTGGGCCATGCCCGTCGGCGCCGGCGCCCTACTGCTCGCCGGCCTGCCCTTCCGTCTCTCCGTGCAATACTGGCGCTTCGCCGCCGTCGGCGACCTGCTGAGCGTCGCCGCCGCCTCCGCCGCCGCGGCCGCGCTCTTCACCGTCGCTCTCGTCGAAGGCGGCCTGCGCCCGATCACGCTGGCCTTCCCCGCCGTCCACGCCCTCGTCCTGATGGTCCTGCTCTCCGTCCCCCGCGTCGGCTACCGCCTGATGCAGGAAACCCCGGCCCAGACGGGCGTTGCCACCCAGTCCGTCCTGCTCGTCGGCGCCGGCGAGGGGGCCGACCTGTTCCTCCGCGCGCTCGCCACCGACAGCGCCGCCCCCTGGCGCGTCGCCGGCCTGCTCTCCCTCGGCCGCGGCCAGACCGGCCGGCGCATCCACGGCCACGCCATCCTCGGCTCCATTGAGGACACCGCCGCCGTCCTGGCGAAACTCCGCACCGAGGACCGCCTGCCCGCCTCCCTCGTCGTCACCGACAGCGACCTCTCCGGCCAATCCCTCGCCGACCTCATGGAAACCGCCGACCGCGAGGGCCTGCGCGTCTTCCGCGCCCCCCGCCCCACCGCGCTCGACCCCGCGACCGGGCTGGCCGGCCACGTCGAGCTCAAGCCTGTCGCCATCGAGGACCTGCTGAACCGTCCCCAGGTCCCGCTCGACCGCGCCGGCATGGCCCGCATGATCCACGGCCGCCGCGTGCTGGTCACCGGCGCCGGCGGCTCGATCGGCTCCGAGCTCGCCCGCCAGGTCGCCTCCTTCGGCCCCGACCTGCTCATCCTCCTCGACAACGGCGAATTCGCCCTCTGGCAGATCGACCTCGAACTCGCCGAACTCGCCCCCCTCGTCCCCCGCCGCGCCGTCATCGCCGACGTGCGCGACGAACCCCGCATCCGCAGCGTCATCGGTGACCTCCGCCCCGACCTCGTCTTCCACGCCGCCGCCCTCAAGCATGTCCCCATGGTCGAGGCGAACCCGCTCGAGGGCCTGATGACCAACGCCGTCGGCACCCGCGCGGTGGCCGACGCCGCCCGCGCCGCCGGCGCCCAGGCCATGGTGGTGATCTCCACCGACAAGGCGGTGAACCCCAGCAGCGTCATGGGCGCCTCCAAGCGCCTCGCCGAGATGTACTGCCAGGCGCTCGACATCGCCGCCCGGCAAGACGGTGGCATGCGCTGCGTCACCGTCCGCTTCGGCAACGTCCTCGGCAGCACCGGCTCCGTCGTCCCCCTCTTCCAGCGCCAGCTCGCCCGCGGCGGCCCGCTGACCGTGACACATCCCGACATGCAACGTTACTTCATGACGGTGCGCGAAGCGGTCGGACTGGTGCTACAGGCAAGCGTCGTCGGCACCACCGAGGCCGAGGCACGTGAAGGAGGCATCTTCGTGCTCGACATGGGCGCGCCCGTGAAAATCGTCGATCTCGCCCGCCAGATGATCCGCCTCGCCGGACTGCGGCCGGACGAGGACGTCGAAATCCGCTTCACCGGTCTGCGCCCCGGCGAAAAACTCTACGAGGAGCTGTTCCACGGCAAGGAACCGCCCGCGCCCACCCGCCATCCCGGCCTGCTGATGGCAACCCCCCGCACGTCCGACGCCGCGATTGTCGGCCGTGCCCTCGACGACATCGCCGCCGCCTGCCGCTGCGGACAGACCAGACTTGCCTTGAACCAGCTCGCCCGGCTGGTGCCGGAATTTGAACACAACACCGATGGCAGTGCTGGCGGAAGCGCGGGCCTCGGTCGCGCCTGAGTGAGGAATTTGCGATGAACGACGCGCCGCCGCCCCGCCCCCTTCCCTTCCTGGACCTCAAGGCCCAGCAGGCCCGCATCGCCGCCGACCTGCGCCGCCGCCTCGATACCGTGCTCGACCACTGCCAGTTCATCCTTGGCCCCGAAGTCGCCGAATTCGAGCGCGAGCTCGCGGCCTTCTGCGGCGCCGCCCACTGCGTCTCGCTGAGCTCCGGCACCGACGCGCTGCAGATCGCCATGATGGCCGAAGACATCGGCCCCGGCGACGCCGTGTTCCTGCCGGCCTTCACCTACACCGCCACCGCCGAGGTCCCCCTCGTGCTCGGCGCCACGCCCGTCTTCGTCGACGTCGATCCGCGCACCTTCCAGATCGACCCCGCTCACCTCCGCGCCCGCGTCGCCGAGGTCCGCTCCGCGGGCCGGCTCAAGCCGCGCATGCTCATCGGCGTCGACCTCTTCGGCCAGCCCGCCGATTGGCCAGCGCTCGCCGCCATCGCCCGCGACGAAGGCCTGGTCACGCTCGACGACTGCGCCCAGAGCTTCGGCGCCAGCCTCAACGGCCGCATGCTCGGCGCCGCCGCGGATGCCACCGCCGTCAGCTTCTTCCCCTCAAAACCCCTCGGCGCCTATGGCGACGCCGGCGCGCTGCTGACCGAAAGCGCCGAACGCGCCGACCTCTACCGCAGCCTGCGCACCCACGGCGAAGGCAAGACCCGCTACGAAGTGCTGCGCACCGGCATGAACGGCCGCATGGACACCATCCAGGCCGCCGTCCTGCTCAGCAAACTCACCGTCTTCCGCGAGGAACTCGAGGCCCGCGAGAAAATCGCCCGCATCTACGACAGCCGCCTCGGCAACGCCGTCACCACCCCCGTCCGGGTACCCAACAGCACGTCCGCCTGGGCCATCTACGCCATCCTCCTGCCTGACAGCGCCGCCCGCCAGCGCATGCAGGACGGCCTGAAATCCCTGGGCATCCCCAGCGCCATCTACTACCCGAAGCCCCTCCATCTGCAGCCCGCCTACCAGGCCGCCCATGACGGCGCCGCTCTGCCGATCAGCGAAAACCTCGCCACCCGCATCATGGCGCTCCCCATCCACCCCGATCTGACCGAGGAAGACGTCGCCCGCGTCTGCGACGCCGTCCTGGCAAACGCCTGAGCCCGCCCCGCAAGGGGCAGGATCAGATCGCGGAGCTGGTGATGATCCAGACGGCGCCGGGGAGGCGTATGAAGCCGTCCCGGATGTAGGGTGTGACGGCTTTGGCGATGGCGGCAGTTGCGCTGGTCTTGATCGCCTCGGGCTGATCGCGCAGCAGCCGGCCGGTGCCGGGGCCGTTGGCGATCGCGACAGCGGCGACGTCGGGGTCGCCGGGAAATTTCATCTCGAAGTCAAATTTTTCCATGCGAGGTACAGCGAAACCGCCGGCTGCCAGGATGCGTTGGACGCGGGCGATGTCGCCGAAGGCGAAGGGGCCGGGCTCTTCCGGGCCGGGGCGTGGGCCAGGCGGCACGACGGTGGTGACGGCCTGCATGGGCACGAGGACCCAGGGATTCTCCGACAGCGGGCGCCAGGCGGCCATGGCGACGCGGGCGCCGGGTTTCAGCGCGCGGCGGAGGTTGGCGAAGGCGGCGTCGGGGTCGCCGAAGAACATGACGCCAAAGCGCGAGATCATCAGGTCGAAGCTGGCGGGCGGGAAGGCGTGGATGGCGGCGTCAGCGAGGATGTAGTCGGTCTGCGGCAATGCGGTGGCGCGCGCAACCTCGATCATCGGGGCGGAGACGTCGGCGCCAAGGACATAACCTTTGGGCCCGACCACGCCGGCGATGGCCAGCGCGCTGCCGCCGCAGCCGCAGCCGATGTCGAGCACGCGTTCGCCGGATTGGGCCGCGGCGCCCTTGAGGAGCGCTTCGGTGACCGGGGCGAGGGAGCGTTCAGTGCGCGCCTCGTTGGCCGCCCACTGGACTCCCATGGGGCCGTTCCAGGCTTCGATCTGCTGGCGATGGCGTTCGGCCGCGTCTGACATGGGGCTACTCCGCTGCGACCGGCAATTCGGCCGCCGCAGCCTTAACCCAGACGGCGGTGTCGTGGAACACCGCGCCGCCGAGCGGGGGGGCGGGGTCGTCGGAGATCAGCGCGTTGATGCCGACGCCGCCAACGAAATCGGCGTGCGGCCAGATGCTCTCGACGACGACGACGCCGGGTTGCAGGCCGTCGAAGATGCGGGCGTGGACGATCACCTCGCCGAGCCGGTTGCCGAGGCGCACGCGGCCGCCGTCGAGGATGCCAAGGCGGCCGGCGTCGGCGGGATGGACCAGGACGGTGGGACGGCCCTCGCGCTTGCGGCTGGAGGCGGTTTCGGTGAACGACGTGTTGAGGAACTGGCGGGCCGGGGCGGCGACGAGGCGGAATGGGTGCGCGCTGGTGCTCTCGTCGATGATGGCCATGTGATCGGGAAGTTTCGGCATCTCCGCATGGTCGGGGCCGATGCGCGACCAGTCCGGCGCAAAGTGGAACTTACGGTCAACGTGACCGAAGCCGTTGCGGAAGTGGCTCTCATCGAAGCTCGGCTGCGCGTCGATCCAGCGCCGCTCCAATACCTCTGCCGCGCCGGGCCAGCCGGACTCACGCAAGGTCGTGTCCGCCACCTGCCATGCCGTCATGTCAAAGCCGAGATGGGTGGCGCCGAGGCGTTTGGCTAGGGCGCGGAGGACATCGTGGTTGGAGCGGCATTCGCCGGGCGGCTCGATCAGCTTCGGCCCGATCTGGATGTGGCTGTGGCCGCCGGCCTGGTAGAGGTCGTCATGCTCCAGGAACATCGTCGCCGGCAGCACGATGTCGGCCATGGCGGCCGTTTCCGTCATGAACTGCTCGTGCACGACGGTGAACAGGTCCTCGCGGCGGAACCCGCGCATCACCCGGTTGCTGTCCGGCGCCACGGTGACGGGATTGACGTTCTGGATGAGCAACGCATGGACCGGCGGGCCATCGCCGAGCTCGCTGCGATCGCCCGTCAGCACCGCGCCGATGCGGCTCATGTCCATGATCCGCACCGCGGGGTCGAGCACGTCGAGCCCCTCGATCAGCGACTTGTTCCAGTGATAGATGCCACGATTATTCCAGAACGCGCCTGCGCCCTTGTGAACCCACTTGCCCGTCACCGTCGGCAGGCAGGTCACCGCATGCAGGTTCGCCGCCCCGTTGCGCATGCGGGAGAACCCGTAACCGACGCGGATATAGGCGCGCTCGGTCGTGCAATAGAGTTTCGCGAAAGCCTCGATGTCGGCGACCGGAAGCCCGGTGATCCCGCTCGCCCAGTCCGGCCCGCGGGTCGCCAGGTGCGCTTCCAGCGCCTCAGGACAGTCGGCGAATTTCGCCATGTAGGCGCGGTCGGCAAACCCGTCGCGGAAGGCGATGTGCATCACCGCGCAGGCGAGCGCCCCATCGGTGCCCGGACGCAGGGGCAAATGCATGTCCGCCACCGCCGCGGTGCCTGTGCGATAGGGATCGACAACGATGAGCTTCGCTCCCCGGCCCTTTCGCGCCTTGGCGATGTGGGTCATCACATTCACCTGCGTGTTCACCGGGTTGCCGCCCCAGACCACGATCAGGTCGGAATCCGCCATCTCGCGCGGATCGGGCCCGGTGAAACGGCCGGCGCCTGCCATCCAGCCGGCCTCGCACACGGAGGAACAGATCGTGTTGTGCTGGCGGGAATACTTCTTCGCGTGCCGCAGCCGGTTGATCCCGTCGCGCTGCACCAGACCCATCGTGCCGGCGAAATAATATGGCCAGATCGCCTCCGCACCATGCTCCGCCTCGATCGCCAGGAACCGCTCGGCGATGCGATCGAGCGCCTCGTCCCAGCCGATCTCGCGGAATCGCCCGCTACCCTTCGGCCCATCGCGCAGCAACGGCACGGTCAGCCGACCGGCATGGTGAATGCGCTCGGCATAGCGCGCGACCTTCGTACAGATCACGCCATCGGTGTAGGTGTTGTCAGCTGCTCCCCTGACCGCGCCGATTCGCACACCATCGAGAACCTCGACGTCGAGCGCGCAGGTGGAGGGGCAATCATGCGGACAGACGGAAGAGCGAATGATGCTGGACATGCAATAGCCTCGCCCAGCAAGGGCTCGGAGCGCAACACCCAGCGGCGCAAGCTAGGCTCCCGTGCTTAGAGCCATTAAACTATCACCCAGACGATTGCCTCCTCCCGCCCACGCCATCGGAGCACCCTGAATGCACGTGATTCACGACGATTTACTGAGCGATGTGAATGGCCTGCTCTCTGGCGAGACCGACCCGATCGCGAATGCCGCGAATGTCGCGGCCGCCATCTGGCAGCATATGGACCGCATCAACTGGGCCGGGTTCTATCTCATAAAGGGTGGGGAGCTGGTGCTCGGTCCCTTCCAGGGCAAGCCGGCATGTGTGCGCATTCCCATCGGCCAGGGCGTCTGCGGCACGTCGGCGGCGCGACGCGAGACCGTGGTGGTGCGGGACGTTCACGATTTCCCTGGCCACATCGCCTGCGATGCGGCGTCGAACTCCGAAATCGTGGTGCCGCTGATCCGCAATGGCGAGGTGATCGGTGTGCTCGATATCGACAGCCCGGATTTCGGTCGGTTCGGCGCGGCCGAGCAGGAAGTCTGTGAGGCGGTTGCCGCGGCCTACGTCGCCTCGCTGTCCGCGTGAGGCACTGGGTCGCGCTCGCGCTGCTGTTGCTCAGCGCCGCGGCGCCGGCGGACACAGCGGCACCGGCGAAACCACGCGCGAAAGCGCAAACACGGCAGGCCGAAGTGACGAAGCCCGCCGACGCGCAGGTAAAACCAGCGGAAATCGCTGAACAGCTTGGAATGCTCCTATTCGACGCCAATCCCGCATGGGCCGTGCCTGCGCGCAGCGAGCTCGGGCGCTGGAGCGGTCCGATGCGCCTGTTCGTCATCGGCACGGTGGCTGACAAACAGGATGCCCGCGCCAAGGTTCCCGCCATTGCCCGTGCAACCGGCCTCACCATCGACGTGCTTGGTCCCGGTGATCCCACCCCTGAACGCCCAAACGCGTTCATGGTCGTTGACGACGCACTGTCAGCGGCCATGCGCGGCCAGCTGCGCCCCATGCTGACGAATGTCTTTCTCGACGATCTGAGCGCCGTCGATCGGTTCCTGACCGATGTTGTCGACCAGCAGCCCTGCTGGGTGCTGCCAGTCTGGACCGACGCCACGCGCCTGGTGTTGAAGGCGGCGGTGATCGGCATCGATGCTAAGCTGCCGTTTGCCGAACGGGACCACTGCATTCTTCGTGGCCTCGGCGGCGCGCTTGGCCTGCTGGGGCCCGGGGCTTTCCTCCGCGGCAGCGCTTTCGTCCCAGGCAGCGGCCCGGCCAAGCTGTCCGCCGAAGACGAAAAGATGCTGCGGGTGCTCTACGGCAAGGCCATCACCCCAGGCATGACCCGTGCCGCCACCGAAGCCGCGGCGCACAAAGTGCTCGAGGCACTTGCAGCGAAGCCGACGCCCAAGAAAAAGTCGTGACCTACGCCGCCGTCCTGCGCCTGGACGGCGTGAGGGACCTTCTTGTCGCCACGGCACTGGCGCGGCTGGCGACGCGAATGTTCCTGGTCGTCCTGGTTCTCTACACACTTGATCGTTTCGGGTCACCGGAACTTGCGGGATGGGTCGGGTTCACCTCTCTGATCCCCGGGATGATCGTCAGCCCACTGGCCGGCGCCCTGCTCGACCGCCTCGGCGCCGGCCGGGCGGTTACGATTGACCTGGCCGTCTCCGCCGTCCTGATTGCCGGACTGGCCGGAGCGGAGGTGGCGGGTAGCGTCCGTCCGGTGGGGTTGCTGGTGCTGTGCGGCGTTTTCGCGCTCACCAGCCCGCTCAGCGCCTCCGGTGTCCGCGCTCTGTTCCCGCGCCTCGTACCCGAAGGCGCGCGCGACCGCGTCAACGCGCTCGACACGACGGTCAATGCAGCGGTCGATGTCGCGGGCCCGATGGTTGCCGGCCCCCTGATCGGCTTCGCCGGCGCGGTCGCGGCCTTCGCGCTCGTCGCCACTTTCTACGCGCTGGCAGCGATTTACATGCGGCCTGTCCTACGTCGTGAGCAGCCTTCCCCATACATCGCCAGCAACCTGATGGCGCAGGCGCGTGAGGGCGTAGCGTACGTCTTTGGTCACAAGACCCTGCGCTGGCTTGCCACATCGTATTCGTTGCAGATGGCGAGTTGGGGGATGCTGATCGTTATTGTTCCCGTCGCCGCCAGCCGCGCCATCGGACCGGGGCCCGCGACCGATTCTGCCGTCGGCCTGCTATGGGCCGCCGCGGGAAGCGCTGGCATTGTCGGCGCCCTCGCGGCCGGGCGGATGGGCATCATGAGGCGCGAGGGTGCGGTGATCGCTATCGGTGGCCTTGTGACCGCCGTCGCACTCTGGCCGGTTGGCGCCGCATTCGGCCTCGCCGGCCTTGCCACGGGCATGTTGCTGCTGAATTTCGCCGCGGGCCCAGTCGATGTCGCCGTTCTCACCCTGCGCCAACGCAGGACCGATCCGGCCCGTCTCGGCCGCGTGCTGGCCGTCTCGATGAGCCTGAACATGTGCGGCCTGCCGATCGGCTCTGCCATCGGCGGTATTCTGGTGACGCACTCGACCACGCTCGCCTTGGCGGCCGCGGCACTGGCCAGCGTGATCTCCGCCGCCGTGATCGCTCTGGTGCCGCGCGACGCTCTGGTGCATTGATCGGCCGACGCCAGGAGGGGCAACCATGAAGATCGTCGACGTCAAAACCTACCTGATGCAGGCCGGATCGCCGCCGAATTCAGGCGCCTGGGCCGCCAACTATGACACCATCAGCACCGGCTGGCGGAACTGGCTGTTCGTCAAGGTGTTCACCGACGAGGGCATCACCGGCGTCGGCGAATGCTCGGGCTGGCCGCGGGTGATCGAAACGGCCGTGCATGACCTCAAGAACATCCTGATCGGCGAGGACCCCCGCCATATCGAGCGCATCTGGCAGAAGATGCAGGTCGCCATCATGGGCCACGGCATGACCGGCGTGGTCGGCGCCGGCGCGATGACCGGCATCGACATGGCGCTGTGGGACATCAAGGGCAAAGCCCTGAACACCCCTGTATGGAACCTGCTCGGCGGCAAGGTGCGCGACCGCATCCGCATCTACGCCCATGCGTCCACCACCGAGGTGGCGCTCGACCTCAAGTCCCGCGGCATCACCGCCATCAAGGCCGGCGGCCTCAAGGACCCGTTGCGCATGCTGGAAAAGCTGCGCGCCGCCATCGGCCCGGACATGGACCTGATGGTGGACCTGCACGGCCCGCCATGGCTTACCACCGCGGATGCCATCGCCCTCGGCCGCAAACTTGAGCCCCTGGGTCTGGCCTTCATGGAAGACCCCGTCGCCCCCGAGCAGCTCGACGCTTACGCACGTATTCGCGACGCGGTTGCCATCCCGCTGGCCGCCGGCGAGCGCGCCGCCACCATATGGGGCCTGCGCCCGCTGATCGAGCGCGAACTCGTTGATATCGTTCAGCCCGACACCGGCCGCGCGGGTGGTATCACTGTCATGAAGAAGATCGCCGCCATGGCCGAGGCGCATGGCATCATGTTCGCGCCGCATTCGGGCTCCCTCGGCCCGGTCGCTGAATTCGCTGCCCTGCACCTGCTCGCCGCTATTCCCAACGCCCTTATGCTCGAGCGCATCGAGATCGACTGGCCTGGCCGCGCCGAGGTCATCACCCCGGTGCCGCAGACCATCGACGGCCATATCACCGTGCCCGATACGCCTGGCCTCGGCGTCGACATCATCGAGGATGCCGTGGCCCGTCACCCCAGCCTGCGCAATGTCGGCCTCGGGAAGGGCGACTATGCCCCTGGCACCGGCGACGAATATGTCTACGTGCAATCCCGGCGGGGCCGCGCGGGATGGCTTGGGGGTTGATTAAGAATCCGGCTTGCAGGCTGCCGGAGATCGCGTCACGATACCGTGTGTTACCGATACCGCCCCTCGCGGCGTGTAGTCGTGGGCCGGGCTGAGAGTCGGGGCGGGGAGAAATACTGCAATGATGGGATTGGTGCGCCTTGCTTTGCGGCGCCCTTATACGTCGGCGATTGTGGGCTTCATCGTGATGCTTTCGGGCGCGATGTCGCTCACCCGGATGATTGTGGACATTTTCCCCATCATCGACATCCCCGTCGTCCTTGTCGCCTGGAACTATGGTGGCCTGCCTGCGGAGGAGATGGAGCGCCGCGTGGTGCTCGTCGCCGAGCGTTCCTACACCCAGAACGTCGACGGCATCGACAAGATCGAGAGTCAGTCGATCGCCGGCACCGGCATCATCAAGATCTATTTTCAGCCGGGCGCCTCCATAGGCGGCGCGATGGCCCAGATAAACGCGGTCAACAACCAGGCGCTGCGTGTAATGCCGCCGGGCATGACGCCGCCGGCGTTGTTGCCGTTCAACGCGTCCTCGGTCGGCGTCATGCAGATGACGACCTCGTCCAAGACGATGCCCGAGCAGGATATCGTCGACTACACGTTCAACTTCATTCGTCTCAAACTCTACACCATTCCCGGGATCGCCCTCTCGGCCCCCTATGGCGGCAAGGGCCGGCAGATCATCGTCGACCTCGACCCGAACCGGATGGCCGCCAAGGGCGTCGCGCCGAACGACGTCGTACTCGCGCTGCAGGCCTCGAACGTGATCGTGCCCGCCGGCGTCGCGCGCATTGGCGAGCGCGAATACAACGTGGCGATGAACTCGAGCCCCTCGGCGGTGGCGCAATTCGCCAACCTGCCGCTCGTCGTGCGCAATGGCATCACCGTCACCCTCGGCGATGTCGCCAAGGTCGGCGACAGTTTCGCCAACCAGACCAACATCGTCCACGTCAACGGCGAGCGTGCCACCTACGTGACCATCCTGCGCCATTCCGACTCCTCCACACTCGCGGTGGTGGAGGCGACCAAAGCGATCATGCCGGAGATCAAGGCGGCGGCTCCCGACGGTCTCGACATGTCGCTCGACTTCGACCAGTCGGTCTTCGTCAGTTCGGCGATCGATAACGTCATCCACGAGGCGCTGATCTCGTCCGTTCTTGTTTCGCTGATGATCCTGATCTTCCTTGGCTCCTGGCGGAACATGGTCATCGTTTCCGCGTCGATCCCGCTGTCGATTTTTGCCGGCATCGCAGGCCTGTTCGCCTTCGGCCAGTCGATCAACCTGATGACCCTCGGCGGCCTCGCGCTCGCCATTGGTCTCCTGGTCGACAACGCGACAGTCACCATCGAAAACATCCATCGCAACCAGGCAATGGGCAAAACGCTCACTGTCGCCATTCTCGACGGCTGCGCGGAGGTGGTTACACCGTTGACCGTCGCCACGCTGGCGATTTGCATCGTGTTCTTCCCGGTATTCCTGCTCACCGGCCCCGCGCGCTTCCTGTTCATCCCGCTCGGCATCACCGTCGTGCTCGCCATGCTGGCCAGCTACGTGTTGAGCTTCACCATCGTGCCGACGATGACCCGGCTGATGCTGGTCGAGCACGATGAGCACCACAAGCCAAATCGCTTCGTCGCCGGCTTCGAGCGCGGCTTCGAATGGCTGCAGGATCTCTATGGCAGCATGCTCTCAGCCTGCTTGCGCAATCGTGCCTTTGTGCTGGTCTGCTTCTTCGGCCTGCTTGGCACCAGTCTTGCCGTGGCCACAGTCGCGGGGACCGACTTCTTCCCCACGGCAGACGTCGGCATCATCAAGCTGCACTACCGTGCTCCCACCGGCACACGGCTGGAAGTGACTGAGCAGAAAGTGCTCGACGTGCAGAAGAAGATCCGCGAAGTGATCGGCGAAAAGGAAATCCAGACGATCAACGACGTGATCGGCGTGCCTTTCTCGCAAAACCTCGCGATGCTGCCGTCGGACAACGTCACCAGCGGCGACGCTGAAATCCTCATTCAGCTCAAGCATGGCCACCGGCCGAGCATCGAACACGTGCGGGCCCTGCGTGCCGCCCTGCCGGAAGCTTTCCCCGGCGCTCTGTTCTATTTCCAGACCGCCGATATCGTTTCGCAGGTTCTGAATTTCGGCCTGTCGGCACCGATCGACATTCAGATCATGGACCCCAACTTCAATCGCTCCTACGGCATCGCTCAGCGGCTGCTGCTGGCGCTCCAGAAGATCCCGGGCGTTGCCGACCCTCATCTGACTCAGGTCCTCGACTATCCGACCTTGCAGATCGAGGTGGACCGACTGCGCGCCGCAGGCCTCGGCATCACTCAGCGTGACGTCTCGAACAATCTGCTCGTATCACTGTCATCAAGTTCGCTCGTTGCACCGTCTTACTTTCTCAACCCGGTCAACAACGTCAACTATTTTGTCGCCGTCCGCCAACCGATGGAGGCGGTGCAGAACGTCAACGACCTCATGGACCTTCCAGTCAGCCAGCCACAGATCGGCACGGCAAGCACCGTCGCCAGCCTGTTCTCGACCACGCAGTTCACCGCCATGCCGAACGCGCCAGTAACCCGCATGTCCGACGTGGCTTCCATCCGCCCGCGTACCTCGTTCGCCACCATCAATCACAACTCCGTTCAGCGCGTGATCGACGTGGCCGCCAACGTCGACGGCCGCGACCTCGGCGCCGTCAGCGCCGACATTCGCAAAGTCATTGCCGAAGTCTCCAAGGACCTGCCAATCACCACCCATATCGACCTGCGCGGCCAGCCCGAGGTGATGGACACATCCTTCAGCAAGCTCGCACAGGGCCTCGTCATCGCCATCATCCTGGTCTACGCGCTGCTGGTGGTGCTGTTCCAATCCTGGATCGACCCCTTCATCATCATGATGGCCGTGCCAGGTGCCCTCATCGGTATCATCTGGATGCTGGTGCTGACCGGAACCACCATCAACGTCGAATCCCTGATGGGCACGATCATGACGGTCGGTATCTCGGTCTCGAACTCGATCCTGGTCGTCAGCTTCGCCAACGATGTCCGCGCCCGTCATTCCGTCAGCCCACTGGAGGCAGTGCTGGCCGCCGGCAAGACGCGTCTGCGCCCGATCCTGATGACGGCCATGGCGATGGTGCTCGGCATGATCCCGATGGCCCTCGGCGCTGGCGAGGCAGGCGAGCAGAATGCGCCCTTGGGCCGCGCCGTGATCGGCGGGCTCCTGGCCGCCACCATTGCCACGCTGGTCATTGTGCCGGTGTTTTACACCCTGCTCCGCCGCAAGCCGCCCCGGCTGCATCAACTCGATACTCAGTTCGCCGAGGAATCGGCCGGCGCTTCGGCACAGGCCAAAGGATAGACCGCCATGGAACCCACACCCATCAATCCGAAGAAGCGCAGCATTGGCTTGTATGTCTTCGGTCTAGCGCTGGTCGTCGCAGCCGTTTTCGGCACTGCATATTATGTCAACGCCAGCTCGACCGGCCTGTCGGCCGCGCGTGACGCCATGGCGACCGAGGCCGCGCGTGGGCCCCGCGTCATCGTCGCCACCGTCACCAAGGGGCCTGAGTTCCGCACCATTACCCTCCTCGGCGACGCCAAGCCGAACGTGACGGCAACCCTGTTTGCAAAAGTCAGCGGCTACCTCAAGTCGGTCAGCGTCGACAAAGGCGACCTGGTGAAGTCCGGCCAGGTCATTGCCGAAATCGACAGCCCCGAACTCGAGAGCCAGTACCAGAGCGCGGTTGCGGACCTCGATTACAAGCAGCGGCTTGCGGTGCGCCAGCGCGAGTTGCTGCGCTCGGGCGCCTACTCGGTGCAGACCGTGGAGCAAACCGAGTCGAGCCTGCGCATGGCCCAGGAAACCGTCCGCAACCTCAACACCATGCGCTCCTACCAGACGCTGCGGGCGCCTTTCGAAGGCACCGTCATCGCACGCTTCGCCGATCCAGGTGCCCTCATGCAGGCGGCCACCACAAACCAGGCAAGTTCGCTGCCCGTCATCCAGATCGCTGACAACAGCAAGCTGCGCATCGGTGCCTATGTCGAGCAACGCGACGTCGCGTCCGTCCATATCGGCGACGAAGTCGAAATCATCGACGCCGCAAATCCTGAGCGCAAGCGCATGGCCAAGATCAGCCGCACCGTCGGGACGCTTGATCCACGCACGCGCACATTGTTCATCGAAATAGATCTCGAAAACCGCGACGGCTTTCTCGTGCCCGGCAGTTTCACCTACGCGAACCTGCGTGTCCCGGTGCCGAGCTATCCGCAGGTCCCCGTCGCGGCCCTCAACCAGCGCGGCGGCAATGCCCAGGTGGCCGTTGTCGGCGATGATCAGGTGGTCAAATTCCGCCCGGTTCGCGTGGCCTCCACCGACGGCATCGTGATGAACCTCGCCGAAGGGGTGAAGCCCGGTGAGAAAGTCGCACTTAATGTGCCGAATGAAGTCAGCGACGGCACCAAGGTCCGCGCCTCCGCGGCGCGATAATCGAGCCGGCACCACAGCAAAGCCCGGCAACACGCACGTTAAGCCGCCGTCCGTAACGATTGCCCTGGCTACAACACGCCGCGGCTGCCAGGTCCGGTCAGCGCCGCCATCAGCGCCGCATCCGCGTAGCGGGCTCGGCTGAGCTTCGCCGCATAGCCTGGCAACGTGGCGCCCGTGATCCAGGCGGCGCTCAACGCGCCGGTCGCGCAGGCTGACATCGTGCCAAATCCCGAAAGCCCACCTGCAACGAATGCGCCTTGCGTGGCCATCGGCCCAATCAGCGGCCAGTTCTCCTCGGTCATGGTATAGTAGCCCCCGTAGTGCACGGCATTGCGCGGTAGCCGGCCGAGATAGGTGCGCAGCGCAGGCTGCAGCCGGCTGGCGCCACGCAGCACGATGTCGGGAAACTGCGGGTCGAGCACGGGATCGTCGACAGGATCCGAGGCGGTCGTATTGAACGCCCAGCCAAGTTTGATCCAGCGGCCGGCATCCCCACCGTCCGGACGACAATGGATGCTTCCGGGCATCGGTCGCGTGAGATGCACGCTGGCGGGTTCGCTGGCGAGTAGATCACGCTCTTCCACCGCCCAATCGAGCGTCTGTCCGTCAAGATCAATGCTGAATGGCAATGCTCTCGGCACTGCACCCGCGCGATCCTCAAAGGTAATCTTCTGCTGCAACACATTGCTGAACGGCAGCGTCTCGCCATGCATCTCCGCGATCGCCGACGCATACGGGCCGGCAGCGTTGACGATTGCCTCCGCACGCAACTCTGATGTTGCAGCGCCAGACTCGATCTCTATTCGCAACGGTGACGCCGACGCGATTCCGCGCACTCTGCCTCGCACCAGGCGCCCCCCGGCAGCTCGAATTGCCCCCAGCATCGCCTGACCGAGTTGCTGCCCGCTGATGTCCCCGCCGCGACGAATATGGAGGATGGCAGCGGTCGCCGGGTCGAAGCCCGGAAATGTTGCGCGGATCAGCGCGCGGTCCAGCAGCACGTCGACACCGTCGGGAGCAGATTCCCAGTCTGGCGAATCCGCCGGCTGATAGGCCGCAGCCGTCGCGCCTTCATGCATACGGATCATCCGCCCGGCCTCCGCGCCATAGCCTGCATGCAGTTCGGCGATGAGATCGGACGGATCCGCCCGTCGTGTCGCCAGCACATAGCCACGCCGGTTCATGCGGATACGATTGCCGGTCGCCCGCGCAATGATTTCCATTTCCGCAATGCTGTGGCTGGTGAACTCCTGCATCACCTGCTGCGGCCACCAGTTGCGGTAGTTCTCGCCTGAGCGGGCCGAAGTCATAGCCATCGGAGCGCCGGCCTCAACCAGGACCACGTCGCGCTGGCCATGACGGACGCAGAGATAATACGCGACAGCGATGCCGACGATGCCGGCCCCGATAACTGCGGTGCTGGCCGCCGGCAAGGTCTGTGTCATCCGATCAGGCACCAAATCGCATGGCTGCGACATACAGGCGATGGAAGTGATGCACCGCCGCCTCGGTCGTCTGCCCGCCGGTCGGATCGTGCACGAACCGCCCCGCCGAATAGCCGCGCGAGGACAGGCCGCGCTGCACGGATTCGCAGATGCCCACGTCTTCCGGCCCCAGGATGTGGCGCGAATATTCCACCTTGCGCGCATCCGGTTCGACGCCCGGCACACCGTAGCCGTGGTAGCGACGGATGGTCAGCGTGGGGCTCACCGGCAGGATCGAGCTGACCGTCAGGCCTGGCGTTCCAGGCAGATAGCCAAAGGTCGTCGTCGGCCACACCCACCAGAAGCGCGCGTCATGGACCGCGTCGGGATCGACCGGGTAGGCCTTGTTGTCCAGTTTGGCGAGTTGCCCCGCCTGCTTGGACCACACGCCATGGGTCGTGGTGCGATAACAGGCCATGTCGAGCATATCGGCAAACGCCGGATGCGCCGGTCCGCAGTGATAGCATTCATGGAAATTGTCCAGCACGACCTTCCAGTTAGCCTGCATCGCCCGCTCTGAAGGCACATCGGACGGCAGCAGATCGGCGAACCGCGGCACCTCGCCAATCAATTCCTCGGCCAGCCCCGGCGCCTGGACGGCGAGCGGCGCAGCATCGGGATCGAGGTTGAAAAAGACGAATTTCTCCGCGAACAGCTCAACACGGACGGGCTTGAGGCAAAAACGATCGGGATCGAACCCTGGCTGCCGCTCAGCTCCCCGTGCGGTCCGCAGGGCGCCATCATCGTGATATGACCATGCATGATACGGGCAGGTCACCACGCGCGCATTGCCGCGCCCCTCCAGCAACTCATGCGCCCGGTGCTGGCAGACATTGTAGAACCCGCGCAGAACGCCGTCGCGGCCCTTGATGATCAAGATGCCCTGATCGAGCAACCGCGCCGTGATGTAGTCGCCGGGATTGGCCAACTCACTCGCGCAGCCCGCGTAGTGCCAGGTGCGGAAGAACAGCCGCTCGCGCTCGGCGGCCAGAACGTCCGGGTCCGTGTAAGCCCAGCCGGGCAATGTATCGGACAGCGCGGGGTCGGGATGCAGGTCAATCGTTCGGGTTGAGACCGGGGGCGGGATGACGTTCATCAGGCGTTCCTCCTTGGCGTCTTTTCCCACACTCTTGGCCGCCTATTTGCGTCGCGCAAGAGCAACCGCCTGTTGCAGATCCGCCAACCCGACCGCCCCCGGCAACATCTGCTCGCCGACGACATAGGCCGGTGTCCCCTGGATGTTGAGCACATGGGCAAGCTTGAGATTGGCGTCAATGCGGGCCTGAATTGCTGGATCAGCCATGTCGCGCTGCAGCCGCTCCCAATCGAGGCCGAGGCGCAAGGCCGCCGCCTTGACCACCTCGACATCGATCTGTGCCGTCCCGTTCATCATCGCATCATGCATCTTCAGGTAGGCGCCCTGACGCTGCGCCGCCAACACGGCCTTGGCCCCGACAACGCTGCCCGGGCCAAGAATGGGAATGTCCTTGTAGATCACGCGGACATTGCCCTCATGGCGAAGGAACTCGGCGAACACCGGCAGCATGCGCCGACAATAGGGACAACGCACATCGTAAAACTCGACAATCGTCACATCACCATTCGCGTTGCCCGCGACTGGATCGCCGGGTGTGTGCAGCAAGTCGTCCGCCAGGCCCGCGATCGCCGCCCGCGAGGCGCCTTGCTGCCGATCGGCCTCGTCCTCCTGCAGCGCGGTAATCGCATCGCGCAGGATCGAGGGGTCGGTGCGCAAGGCATTCCGAAGTATCTGCAGGATCTCCGCCCGTTGCGCTGCGCTGAAGCTGCTGGGCGGCGATGGCGCCGAGGAGCGCTGCTGCGCTGCTGCTGGAAGCGCAACGGCAACGAGCAACGCTGCGAGCAGGGCTAGGAAACGGTTCATGCGAGGCCTTTCATGCGCGAGGCGGCTCTATAGCCTAGAACCCCGTGCGGTTCTCTTTCTTCACAGCGTTGCTGATGTCGCCGGCCCGCATCTTCGCCGGTCCCGCGGGTAGCTGCTTCTCAGCGCGGGTGGCCAGAGCGCGGGCGGTGGGGATGTCGCCATTGAGCATCGCCTCTTCGGCCAGCGCGAGATTGGCCTGGCCGATATCGCCAAGCTTGCCCCAGGCAGTGCCCAGCGTGCGCCAGCCGTCAGCACTATCCCGCTCACGTTCGAGGGCCGATTGCAGTTGCTGCACGGCCGGGCGGAGCAGCAATGGATCGCCCGATTCGACCATCGCATGCGCAAGCGCCATCCGGATCTGTGGTTGCTCAGGCGCCAGCCGCACTGCCTCACGATACGGTGTCAGCGAGTCCCGGACCCGGCCGTTTTCGAACAACACCTGGCCCTTCAGTTCGTAGAGCCACGGATTGTTTGGCTGCTCCGCCAGCAGACCGTCGAGAAGTGGCAACGCCTCGGCGAGATGCCCAAGGCGATAGTAAGCGATCGCACGGGCATAGCGGGCCGGCGCGCTGGAGTCGTTGGCCGATACTTTGTGCAATGTGTTGGAACTGGGGTCCAGGAATGCGGAAAGCTTCGCACGCACCATCTGGAACGCCGCCTCCCAGCCCTCCGGCAGCCCGTTCTTGCTGTAGGGGCTATGGGCGATGTGGTCCTGGACGAACTCACGCCGCTCCTTTGAGAGCGGATGCGTGAGGACATAGGGATCCTGCAGCCCGGAGGCCAGCGCCTCCTGGCCTTCAAGTTGACGGAAGAGGTCGAGCATGCCCTGCGCCGACCAGTGATTGGCATCCAGGATCGCCACCGCCGCCTGATCGGCGGACTGCTCGATGCTGCGCGAAAAGGAGAGAAAATTGCGCTGGGCCATGGTTTGCCCGCCGATCGCCGCCCCGATGCCGGGACCTCGCGTGGCGACCCCTGCCGCCGCCCCAACCAGGACTGCCACAAGGCTCTCGATCATCGCCGCCCGCATCGCTTCCGGTAGACGCGCCAGGTGGCCGCCAGCGATGTGGCCGGTCTCATGAGCGATGACGCCCACCATCTCGCTGGCTGAGTCCGCCTTGGTGATCAGGCCTGTGTTTACGAACATCAGGTTGCCGGTGCTGACGAACGAGTTTATGGCGTTGTCCCGGATCACGATGATGCGGACCAGGTTGGGATCCACCCCGGCCGCGCGGAACAAGGGGTTGGCGAAGGTGCGCAGCAGGGTCTCGGTCTCGGCGTCACGGATAACGGTAATGCGGGGGCCGGAATACGGCTGCGCGGCCGCTGACGCGGCGGTTAACAAATTGGACAGCAGCATGACCGGAGCGAGCGCGGCAGCCACCCAGCGAAAGAAGGCAGCGCGTGGCGCCGGGCAATCGGCGGGCGGGAAAAGCGGCATGCTCATGACTATAGCCCAACCGGCACGTGCCGTCCTCCTCGCGATGGCGCTGGCGACGCCGGGATGCTCGACGATATCGGGCTTCTTTGGCGGCGAATCCAGACCCGAAGGCGTGGTCGGGCATGTCGAGGGCTTCATCGGCGCCGTCGTGGCCGACGAGCCGCAGGCAGTCCTGGCAGCGCGGCAGGTGCTCGCTGCCGGCGGCAACGCGGCGGATGCGGCGGTGGCACTGGGCCTTGCGCTGTCCGTGACCCTCCCCTCGCGGGTAGGGCTGGGCAGCGGAGGCGCATGCCTGGTGCACAATGGCGACGCGAAGGCCTCGGGCGTGCCGAGCTCAATCGTGTTCCTGCCGCAGGGCCCGGCGGATCCCACCGGAGCGGATCGCCCGGCGGCGGCCCCTATGCTTGCCCGCGGCCTGTTCCTGCTGAGCGCCCGCTATGGCCGAGCACGGTTCGAGACCCAGCTGGTACAGGCCGAAATCCTGGCACGCGAGGGCGTGCCCGCGAGCCGGGCCTTCACGCGCGACCTCGCGGTGGTCGGCGGCGCTCTGGCGGCCGATGGGCCGGCGCGGCAGGTATTCTACCCCGGCGGTCGGGCCATCGCCGAAGGCGAAACGCTCAAGCAGCCTGATCTTGCCGGCACCCTGGCGCAAATCCGCCACGCCGGTGTCGGCGATCTCTATCAGGGCACGCTGGCGCGCCGGGTCCTGGATGGCGCCGCTCTTGCGGGCGCCGGATTGACCCAGACCGACCTCAAGGCAGCCCTGCCAAAGGAGATGCCGGCCATCACGATCGATTTGGGAGGCGACGGCACGGCAGCGTTCCTCCCCTTGCCGGCTGATGGCGGATTGGCCGCCGCAGCGGCGTTCCAGGCGCTGCAAGCAGGCGCGGCCAGTGAAGCCGGCAGCCGGGCCCTGGCGGCGGCCGCGCAGTTCCGGCGGTCGGGCGGCGACGCCATGGCGATCCTCGCGGCGCGAGCGACAACCGGGTCGCTGCCCGCACTGCCGGCCAGCACAAGTTTCGCGGCGGTTGATCGGGAGGGCAATGCGGTGGTCTGCGCGGTCAGCATGGGCAACCTCTTCGGCACCGGGCGGATGCTGCCGGATACCGGGATGCTGCTCGCCGCCTCCCCGGCGCGCTTCCCTCCGCCACTCTATGCGGCCGGGATGATCACCAACCGCCGGACGAGCGGGCTCATTGGCCTCGCCGGCGGATCGGGGCAGGAGGGTGCCGCCCTCGCAGTCGCGGCAGCCCTGTCGCGTGCGGCCAGTGGCGCGGCGATCGAGCCGGCCGGGGCGCCGGAACCCGGCCGCACCAACGTCATCAGCTGCGGAGGCGCGAGCGGGCCGAAGAACTGCGCCTGGTCGACCGATCCGCGCGGCTACGGCCTCGCGGCTGGCGCGAACTAGCGATGGCGCTGAAGATCGGGCGGGGAGCGGCAGCCCCTCCGTTCATCGTCATGGACGTCATCACGGCAGCCAATGCGCGGCAGGCATCCCTGCCGCCAGGTGCGCCGCATGTCATCCGCATGGAAGTGGGGCAGCCCGGAACCGGGGCCCCGGCCGGCGCGGTGGCGGCCGTGCAGGCCGCACTCTCCCAGGGCGCGTCCATGGGCTACACCGAGGCATTCGGACTGCGCAGCCTGCGCAGCCGGATCGCGCGACACTATGGCGACTGGTACAACGCCGATATCGCCCTTGATCGCGTGGCGGTGACCGTCGGGGCATCGGGCGCATTTCCGCTGGCCTTCCTCGCGGCCTTCGACCCCGGCGACCGGGTGGCGATGGCAGCGCCGTTCTACCCGCCCTACGTCAACATCCTCACCGCCCTCGGCATCCAGCCGGTGATGCTGGAGGCGGGTCCGGAAACCCGCTTCCAGCCAACCGTGGCCATGCTGGAGCGCCTGTCGCCAAAGCCGGATGGATTGATCGTGGCCAGCCCGTGCAATCCGGCGGGAACAATGCTGCATCCCGCCGAACTCGCGGACATCGCCAGCTGGTGCCACACCAATGGCGTGCGGTTGATCAGCGATGAGATCTACCACGGCTTGAACTACGAATCCCCCTGCGAAACAGCGGCAAAGCTGAGCCCGAGCGCGATCGTGGTGAACAGCTTCTCGAAGTATTTCTCGATGACCGGCTGGCGGATCGGCTGGCTGGTGCTGCCGCAGGACCTGATCCGCCCCGTCGAGTGCCTGGCACAAAACATGTTCATCTCCGCGCCGCATATCGCCCAGGTGGCTGCCGAGGCCGCCTTCGAATGCACGGAAGAGTTGCAGGCGAACATCCTTCGCTATCGTCGCTCCCGCGATCTGCTGGTCGCTCGCTTGCCGGCGGCCGGTTTCGCCCGCCTCTCACCGGCCGAGGGCGCATTCTATCTCTACGCCGACGTGTCGGACCGGACCAACGACAGCCGCGAATTCTGCGCGCGCATGCTGGCCGAGGCAGGGGTCGCCGCGTCGCCGGGGGTCGATTTCGATCGCGTGCGTGGGCATCACTTCGTGCGCTTCAGCTATTGCGGGCCAGAGAAGGACATGGCCGCCGCAGCCGAGCGGCTGGCACGCTGGCGGTAGGGCCGGGCCGCGACGGGCCGGCTGTCGGGAAATTTGACACCTGACTCCAGAGACAAATCTTAACGTGACCCAAACCGTTGATTTGTTTATCTACAAATCGACGGCATAAAAATTGCACCTTTCTACAACTCACGGTCGTATCGCGTAGGGAAATGCAACGCGGACTGCAACTGAGTGAGTGCGCTGCGAGGCCAGGATGGCCTTCAAATTCGTGGAGCTTGATTCAGTATGGCGACCTGGCGGCGGATCGGCGCAGCGGCAATGATGGCGGGAGCGATACTCCTCGGTGCCGATCAAGCATCAGCGGCCACATATACATTCTCCGACGCCGGCGGAACGATCTCGAGCGCGGCGGGAGTCACCGCTGAGGCGTCGGCCATCTTCGATATCACCGGCACTCTTCTCACGGTCACGCTGACGAATGCCAATAGCGGCGCTAGCGGCAACGGATCACTGCTGACGGGCGTGCTGTTCAGCACCAACGGGGCACAACAGGCCTTCGCTGAGTCTAACCCATCCTTCACGACATCGTACTTTCTGGTCGGTGGCAGCACCATTACGGCATTTGGAAGCGGTGGGGCGCCGGCGACCACTGGCGCCGGGACGTGGTTGTTCGCCGGTGCCGGCGCCACCAATACGAGCTTCCCGACAAACCCAGCCACCAGCCAACCGTTCCAGTATGGGTTCAGTACGACGGCGGGAGGGGGGTACTTCTCCAACAGCTCAAGCCCAGACCCCGGCGATGACAATTACGGTGTACTTGGTTCCGCTGCTTGCGGTTACACTGGCAGCACACCGCACAACTGCACCACCTCGTCGCCAAAGACCCCGCTCGTGATCGGGTCGATCCAGTTCCAAATCTCCGGTTTCACCGCGGCTGCCGTCACTTCCGTCGAGTTCCTCTACACCTCCAACGGCACGACCACCGGCAACGCGACCAACACCACCGTGCAGGCAACCCCCGAACCCGCCTCGCTCACCCTGTTCGCCAGCGGCCTCGCCGGAATCGCCGCGCTGCGCCGCCGCCGTCGCGGCTGACAGTCAGACGTCCACACGCGTCCAGGAGCCGTTCGCGGCACTGGACGCCACCGCCGCGGTGACGAACGCAATCCCGCGAACCCCGGCGTCGATCCCAGGAACCAGCACCGTTGCCGGGTCAGGGGCAACACCTGCGAGGCGCGCCCGCAATTGCGCCGCCGCATCGCGATAAAGCTGCGCGAACCCCTCCAGATACCCCTCGGGATGACCCGCCGGAATCCGCGTCGCATGCGCCGCATCCGCCCCGGCGCCAGGTCCGCCCCGCGTCACCGTGAACGGCGGTTGCCCCAACCGTGACACCAGCAACTGGTTCGGATGCTCCTGCCGCCAGGAAATCGAACCCGTCTCCCCATAAACCCGCAGCGTCAGCCCGTTCTCGTTGCCGGGCGCCACCTGACTCGCCCACAAGGCCCCGCGCGCACCATCGGAATACCGCAACAGCATCTGCGCGTTGTCATCCACCCGCCGCCCCGCCACAAAGCTCGTCAATTCCGCCGCCAGCGCCGTGCAATTCTGGCCAGTGACGAATTCGGCCAGATTGAACGCATGCGTCCCGATATCCCCAATCGCCCCCCCCGCGCCGCTGCGCGACGGGTCGGTGCGCCACGCCGCCTGTTTCTGGCCGGTCGACTCCAGATCGGTGGACAACCAATCCTGCGCGTATTCCGCCTGAACGGTGCGGACAGCTCCGATCTCCCCGGCCGCGATCATCGCCCGCGCATGCCGGATCATCGGATAGCCCGTGTAATTGTAGGTGACAAAGAATGGCACCCCGGAAGCCGCAACGCGAGCGCGCAGATCGCGCGCTTCCTCGATAGTGCGGCACAACGGCTTGTCCGAAATCACCGCAATACCGGCCTCGATGAACGCACAGGCCACGGGATGATGCATATGGTTCGGCGTCACGATCGCCACCGCATCGATGCGATCGGCGCGCGCCGCCTCCGCCCGCGCCATCTCCGCAAAGCTCCCGTAGCTCCGCGCCGGATCAAGCCGCAGCTGCGCCCCGCTCCGCCGCGCCCGCTCAGGATCGGACGACAGCGCCCCCGCCACCAACTCCCACTCGTCGTCCAGCCGCGCGGCGATGCGATGGACGGCACCAATAAAAGCCCCCTCGCCACCGCCGACCATGCCAAGGCGGAGACGGCGGGCGGTGGCGGCATCGTTGACTGCGCCGATGGTCATTGCAGGGCTCCTTGTTTAGGATTCTTCTTTCTTTGAAAAGAAAGAAGCAAAGAAACTTTTGCACACTTGCTATCGTGCGTGTCCCGAGATCGTGCGTCCGCACCACAGCCCGAGTGCAAAAGTTTTTTGGTTCTTTTTTTCAAAAAAGAACAGTCTTCCTCTTACGCTATCCCAAGCATCTTCCGATTAGCCGCCTCATCCGTCCCCGAAGCCGCAAAGTCATCGAACGCCTTGTCCGTCACCGGAATGATATGCGCCGCGATGAACTCCGCCCCCTCGCGCGCCCCGGCCTCCGGCGACTTCAGGCAGCATTCCCATTCCAGCACCGCCCAACCATCGTAGCCGTACTGAGCAAGTTTCGAGAACACCTCTGCAAACCGCACCTGCCCATCGCCCAGCGAGCGGAACCGCCCAGCCCGATCGATCCACGACTGGAACCCCCCATAGACGCCCTGCTTGCCCGTCGGATTGAACTCCGCGTCCTTCGCATGAAACGCGCTGATCCGCTCATGGTAGAAGTCGATGAAGGCGACATGGTCCAGCTGCTGCAGCACGAAATGGCTGGGATCGTAGAGAATGCGCGCCCGCGGATGATTGCCGACGCGCTCCAGGAACATCTCGTAGCTGACGCCGTCGTGCAGATCCTCCCCAGGATGGATCTCGTAGCAGACGTCCACCCCATGGCTGTCGAAGGCATCGAGGATCGGCCGCCAGCGCTTGGCCAGTTCATCAAACGCCGTCTCGATCAGCCCCGCCGGCCGCTGCGGCCACGGATAGATATAGGGCCAGGCAAGCGCGCCCGAGAACGTTGCGTGCGCCTTCAGGCCAAGCTTCTGCGAGGCCCGTGCCGCCTTGATCAGTTGGTCGGTCGCCCAAGTCTGGCGCGCTGCCGGATTGCCCCGCACCTCCGGCGCGGCAAATCCGTCGAAGGCCGAGTCATACGCCGGATGCACCGCGATGAGCTGTCCCTGCAAATGGGTCGACAATTCCGTGACCTCGAGCCCATGCGTCGCCAGCATCCCCTTGATCTCATCGCAATAGGCCTGGCTGTCCGCCGCCTTTGCGAGGTCGATCAGCCGGGCATCCCAGGTCGGGATCTGGATGCCGGTATAGCCGAGATCCGCCGCCCACTCGGCCATGCCCGCCAACGTGTTGAACGGCGCCTCGTCACCGGCGAACTGGGCGAGGAAGATTCCAGGCCCCTTCATCGTCGCCTTCATTGCGCGAACACCTCCTCGCCGGCGCCGAGCGGCACGGCGTCTGGCCGGACGCAGGTGGTGGTCATATCAACCCACCGCCCCTCGCGCCCGGCCGTTCCCACGGCTTCGAGGACTTCCAGCACATGCGTGGTCAATTCCCCGCTCGCCCGATGCGGCCGCCCCTGCTGGATCGCCGCCGCCATGTCGAGCAGCCCGATGATGCGATAATCAGCCACATCCGTGCCCGCCCGCGTCGTCCGGTTCGGAACGCCGAACGGATGCGCCGCGATATCAACCGGCGCCCAATCGGCCCCCTTCTCGGAAATCTCCGGCGCCCCGCCAAAGAAGTTCGGATCCGGCACCAGCAGCGAGCCATCGACCCCATAGAGCTCGAACGGCAGCCGCTTATTCTTCCACACGTCCCACGATGCCGTCAGCACGATCGTCGCTCCCGAAACGAATTGCAGCAGCGCCGTCGCAGTCGTTTCGATTTCAACCTTGATCGTCTCCCCCGCACGCGGCTGGCTGGTGATCGTCCGGGTGGGGTTCCCGATGCACGTCGTCGCCGTCACCCGCGCCACCGGCCCGAGCAGCTGCACCAGATCCGTCACGTAGTACGGCCCCATATCGAGGATAGGGCCGCCGCCACGGATGAAGTAGAAATCAGGATTGGGATGCCAATGCTCCATCCCATGGCTGACAACCGTGGCCGCGCCAGCAATCACCTTGCCGATCCGCCCCGCATCAATCGCCCGCCGGCAGGCCTGGTGGCCAGCACCAAGGAACGTATCTGGCGCCCCACCCACGCGCACCCCCGCCTTCGCTGCAGCGGCCAGCAGATCGCGCGCTTCCGCGAACGACGCGCACAGCGGCTTCTCGGCATACACATGCTTACCGGCCGCCACGATCGCCCGGTTCACCTCGGCATGCGCGAGCGGCACGGTGAGGTTGATAACAATCGAGATATCCGGATCAGCCAGCAGCGCCTCCGGCGAAGCCGCAGCCGCAACACCATACTCCGCCGCCTTGGCCTGCGCCGCGGCCGGCCGCATATCGGCCACCGCCTTGATGTTGATGTAGCTCGAACGGGCCGCACCTTTCAGATACGAGTCAGAAATGACGCCGCAGCCGATGATGCCGATATTGATGGGTTCCATGATGGATCAGCCTGCGATGGTGCGAAGGAAAGCAAGAGAGGCGCGGGCGGTCTGCCCGGGATCGGCCGGCTTGTCATGCTCGACAACCATATGGCGCGCGCCAACAGCCACGCAGGCGGCCCACAGATCGCGCCAGTCGAGAATACCGGCGCCGACATCCGCCCAACCATCCTGATCGAGATTCTTGCCGGCGGGCGCAATGTCTTTCACATGCGCCGCGGTGATGATCGGCTTATACCGCGTCATCCACGCCTTCGGGTCGACACCCCCGCGCACGAGCCACGCGACATCAACCTGCCAGGCAAGCCCGCTGCTGCCGGCAGCCTCAAACAGCAGCTCAAGCGCAGTCCTGTCGCCGTCCTTCTTGTCCATTTCCCAGTGATGATTGTGATAGCCGAGCTTGATGCCGGATTTGGCAAACCGCTCGGTGAGATCACCAAGTTCCTTGCCGATCGCGCGCCAGCGAGCCGCGTCCATCTGGCGCATGTCCGGTGGCACGGCGGGCATGTACAGGTCGGTAAAGCCGAACGTCTTGCAGGCCGCGATAACCGCATCCGGCCGCTCACGCAGCGCCACCAGGCCGACATGCGACGACGTCATCTTCATCCCGCGCGCGGCAACCTTCGGCGCGACGACCTCGGCGTCATCGAGATGCGAACCGATGCCCTCGACATTCTTGTAGCCCGCAGCTGCAACCGTATCGAGAATGAGATCGACATCGCCGAGATTGCGTAGCGTGTAGAGTTGGATCGAGATCAGGTCTGACATGGGGGAAACTTTCGTTTAGAGGCGGCGTTCTGTTGCTTTGTCGAACAATGAGGCGTGGCGAAGATCAAGCGCGAGCCGCACCGGCCCGTTGACCGTCCGGGCGCGTTGCGGTGCAAGCCGGGCGGAGATGCGCTGGCTGCCCAGGCCGAACCAGCCGAGAGTATCCGCCCCCATCGGCTCCATGAATTGCGTGGTGGCATCAACGATCTGTCCGACCGCCCCATCCTCCGCGAGCGCGACATGCTCGGGTCGCACACCAAGAATAACCTCCGTGCCATCGCCAACCGGCCCGGCCAGCGGCAGGGAGCCCGCGGGAACCCGCACAGCATCAAGCTCGATCGCCGGGCTTCCGCCCGCACGATAAACGCCAGGCAGAAAAGTCATAGCCGGAGCGCCGACGAAGCCGGCCACAAAAAGCGTCGCCGGCCGCTCATACAGCTCATCCGGCGAGGCATACTGCTCGATCTGCCCACCCTTCATCACCGCGATCCGCGTCGCCAGCGTCATCGCCTCGATCTGGTCATGCGTCACGTAGACGATCGTCATCCCAAGCTCGCGGTGAAGCTTCTTGATCTCCACCCGCATCTCCGTGCGCAGCTTGGCATCGAGGTTCGACAGCGGCTCGTCGAACAGGAACAGCTTGGCGTCCTGCACCAGCGCCCGCCCGATCGCCACGCGCTGCCGCTGCCCGCCCGACAGCTGCCCTGGCTTGCGATCAAGCAACGGCGTGATCTGCAAAAGATCCGCCGCCCAGCTGACACGTTTCTCGATCTCGGCCCGCGTGTTGCGTTTCACCTTGAGCCCGAACGAGAGATTCCCCCGCACCGTCATCGTCGGATACAGCGCGTACGACTGGAACACCATGGCAATGCCGCGCTGGCTCGGCTCCCGGTCAGTCACGTCCTCACCGCCGATCTCGATCGTCCCACTGTCGATCTCATCAAGCCCGGCAATCGCCGACAGCAACGTCGACTTTCCGCAGCCGGACGGGCCAAGCAGCACGGTGAACTCCCCCGGCTGCACCTCGAGGCCAATTTCCTGCAGCACCGTGAGCGCACCGTAGGATTTCTTCAGCGAGCGAACCTGGATGCCTGACATGGACTAGCCTTTCACCGCGCCGGCGGCGATGCCGCGGACGAACCAGCGTCCGGAAATGAAATAGACCGCCAACGGCACCAGCGCCGTCAGCATGGTCGCCGCCATGTCGACGTTGTATTCGCGCTCGCCCTGGGTCGAATTGACGATGTTGTTGAGCTGCACAGTCATCGGGAAGTTCTCCCGCCCGGCAAACACCAGCCCGAAGATGAAGTCATTCCAGATGCCGGTCACCTGCAGGATCATCGCCACCACGATGATCGGCACCGCCATCGGCAACATGATCGAGCCAAAAATCCGCCAGAACCCGGCGCCGTCAACCCGTGCCGCCTTCATCAGTTCCAACGGAATACCCGCAAAGTAGTTGCGGAAAATCAATGTCATCGTCGGCAGCCCAAAAATGGTATGCACGGTGATGATGCCCGGCAGCGATGAGTTCAGCCCGGCAAACGAGAACAGCCGCACCAACGGAAACAGGAATACCTGATACGGCACGAAAGCGACGGCCATAAGAATTCCGAACAGCAGCGCCACCCCCCGCGGCCGCCACAGCGACAGCGCATAGCCCGTCACCGCACCGACGGCGATCGACATGATTACAGATGGGAACATGATCTTCACGGAATTGAAGAACCCCACCTGGATGCCGTTGCACGACAAGCCGGTGCAGGCCGACGACCAGGCCTTCACCCATGCGGCAATCGTCGGCGTATGTGGCAGCGCCAGCATATTGGCCTCCCGGATCTCCGGCATGCCCTTCAGCGACGTCACGATCATGACGTAGAGCGGCAACAGGAAGAACGCAGCTGAAATCACCAGAAAAGCATAAAGGCCGATACGGGCGGGGGTCAGCCCTCGGGCATTCTTCCTCATCGCATCACCCCGCCGCCTTCGCGGCCGCGCGATTCTGCGCATAGAGAAGCGGCGCCACCACCGCGACAACCGTGATCAGCATCGACGTCGCCGCCGCCGTCGCCAGCCCGATGTTCTGACGCTCGAACAGATTGTCCATCACGAACTTTGCCGGCACCTCGGATGCAATTCCGGGCCCGCCATTCGTCATTGCCACCGACAGGTCGTAGAGCCTGACAACGGATGTCGCCATCAGGATCGTCGCCGTCGCAAAACTTCCCTTCAGCATCGGGATCACGATGAAGATATAGGTGCGCCACGCCGGAATGCCGTCGATCCGCGTTGCCTTCCAGATCTCCTGGTCGATCCCGCGCAGCCCTGACAGCATGATCGCCATCACCAGCCCGGCCGCATGCCAGATCGCCGCAGCAAGTAACGTGAAGATCACCCGATCCTGCCGCACCAGCCAGTCGAACTGAATACTCTCGAACCCGATATCATGCGCGATCTTCGCAATCCCCAGCGTCGGATCGAGCAGCCAGCGCCAGGCGAGACCTGTGACGATGAACGACATCGAAAACGGATAGAGAAAAACCGAGCGCAGCAAATCCTCAGCGCGCACCCGCTGATCGATCAGCACGGCAAGGAAAAACCCCAGCGCCAGGGCCAGAACAATGAACATCGCGCCAAACAGCGCCAAGTTCTGCACCGACACCTGCCAGCGCTCATTGGCGAACAGGATCTCATACTGCCGCAAGCCGACGAAATTGTTGTTCGGTAACATTCGCGAGCTGGTCAGCGAAATCCAGATCGTCCAGCCCGTCGAGCCGCAATAAACCACCAGCGCGATCAGCATCGCCGGTATCAGCGCGGTCTGGGCAGCGAGGCGCGAGCCGATGGCCATGCGATATCCTCGGATCGGGCGGTGCGCCGCAGCGCACCGCCCGGAGTGGGATCAGAGCGCCTGGTTGAGCGCGGTGATGACCTTCGCCACGAAGGCATCGGTCGTCATCGAGGCATCGTTCCAGTAGGCCGAAATCACGTCCTCGACGGCGCCGGTAACGGCGGGCGGCGAGAGCAGCTCGTTTGCCGGAATCTGCTGCGCCTTGTCCTTCACGAACACCATCGCCTTCTGCGCGCAGGTGTCGAGCGTGGAGGAATCCACGTCCTGCCGCGACGGGATCGAGCCCTTCTTCTGCGCAAACGCGATCTGCGTCTCCGGCGCCAGCATCGTGCTGGCCAGCAGCGTCTGCGCCTTGCCCACATCCGCGCTCTTCGACTTCGGGAAAGCGAACACATCGCCGCCCATCACATACCCGCCGCCGCGGTTCGACAGCACGAAGCAGCCATAATCCTTGCCCGGCGACTGACCGGCGGCAGTGAACTCTCCCTTCGCCCAATCGCCCATCATGTGCATCCCGGCCTTGCCGCTGATGACCATCGCGGCCGCATCGTTCCAGTTGCGGCCAGGCGCGCCCGGATCGACATAGTTCTTCAGACGCCGATACGTCTCCGCAACCTTACGGAAATCCGCGCTCTTCACATAGGCCGCGTCGCGCTTACCCCACAGCGCCGTGAAGCCCTCCGCGCCGCCGACCCCGGCCAGCACGTTGTTGAACATGTTGCGCTCCCAGTTCTTCTGGTCGCCGAACGCGATCGGAATGAAGCCCGCCGCCTTGATCTTGTCGAGCGCCACGAACAGCTCGTCCCAGTTCTTCGGCTCCGCAGCACCAGACTTCTGCATCACCGCGTTCGACGTGAAGAACCAGTTCTGGCCATGGATGTTGATGGGAACCGCATAGGCATGGCCATTGCGCACCACCGCCTCGAGAATGGCCGGCGGAATAATCGCCTTCCAGTTCTGCTGCGCCGCCACCGCGTCGACATCGGCCAGCAGGCCGCCCTCGACGAGCTCATCGAACTGCTTGCCAGTGTTGAACTGCATCGCCGTCGGCGGGTTGCCGCCAATGGTGCGGTTGATCGCCGCCGTCCGCGCATTCGGCCCGCCCGCGATCGCCGTGTCGACCCACTTGCCGCCCGCCTTTGCATACTGATCGGCGAACACCTTCACCGCGGCCGATTCGCCCCCCGAGGTCCACCAATGAATGACTTCGGCCGTCTGGGCCTGGGCGGCAGCCGCCCCCATGATCGTCGCCGCAGCGGCGCAGAGCAGCATTTTCCGTGTCGGAAACATCCCGTTTCTCCCCTGAGTTTCGTTGTCGTCAAGCGTAGCGCAACCCGGCCGCGTTTGTCGCAGCCTTTCGGTAGTACGCTCATACAAACGATTGCACGACATCGTCAAGCCTTGCCCCGACGCCCCGCCCGCGCAAGGATCGTCCCATGAACCAGCCCCCCGGCAGCGACGCGCCGCGCCCCAAGATGGAGGATATCGCCCGCATCGCCGGCGTCTCGGTCTCAACCGTGAGCCGCGCCCTCGCCGGCTCGCCCCGCGTCACCGGCGAAACCCGCGCCCGCATCGAAGCCGCCGTCCGCGACACCGGCTATGTCGTCAACCAGGTCGCCCAAGGCCTCAGGCTCCAGCGCAGCCGCCAGATCCTTGTCCTCCTCCCCACCATCGCCAATCCCTTCTTCGCCGAAATCGTCCAGGGCATCGAGGAAGCCGCCGGCGCCGCCGGCCACGCCGTCCTCGTCGGCAGCACCGAGGGCGATCCGGCTCGCGAGGCCACCCTCGCCCGCCAGCTGCAAACCGGCGCCGTCGACGGTCTCGTCCTCCTCACCGGCCGCATCCCCGAGGGTGTCGCCGCCAACGCCCCCATCGTCGTCATCTCCGAGACCATCCCAGGCCGCAACCTGCCCACCATCGGCATCGACAACGTCGCCGCCGCCGCCGAGGCCGTCGCCCATCTCCGCGCCCTCGGCCACAGCCACATCGCCCACATCGCCGGCCCCGCCGGCAACGTCCTCACCGCCCAGCGCATCCGCGGCTGGCGCCAGGCCCTCGGCGACCACCCCGGCGGCCCACCAATCCACGGCGACTTCACCATGGCCTCCGGCGAACAGGCCGCCCGCACCCTCCTGTCCCGCGCCGACCGCCCCAGCGCGATCTTCTGCGCCAACGACGAAATGGCCATCGGCGCCATGAAAGCCATCCGCGCCGCCGGCCTCACCGTCCCGACCGACATCTCGGTGATGGGCTTCGACGACATCGGTTTCGCCGCCTTCACCGACCCGCCGCTCACCACCATCCGCCAGCCCCGCCGCGCCTTCGGCCAGGCCGCCGTCGCCGCCCTGCTCGATCCCGACGACACCCCGCAAAAACACCGCTTCCCCCACGAACTTGTCCTCCGCGCCAGCACCGCCCCCCCAGCAGCCGCCCAGCCCATCCGCCGCCGGACCATCCATGCCTGACATCGAGGACGACCTCGTCACCCTCCTCCCCGCCCTCCTGCGCACGCTCGACGCCCTCGCCTTCTTCGCCCGCCACTTCCATCCGCCCGACTACGAAGCCGTCCTCGAAGCCGTAGGCACCCCCGAAACCGCCCTCCACGACACCCGCCCCCGCCTCGATGCCTGGCCCGACACCATCGCCGACCTGCGCGATGCCCTCGCGACCGCCTCCGACGCCGCCCTCGCCGGCTTCGCCGACCTCCGCACCGCCCCCGATTCCCCCGACGGCGTCCGCGCCGTCTTCCGCGCGCTCCGCAACCTCCCGCGCGCCGAGGAAGCCCTCTTCCCCCTCGCCCGCGACATCCTCCCCGTCAGCCGCTACTTCCTCACCCCCGCCGCCCGCGACGACGCCGCCATCCACATCCGCCTCGGCGAAGCCGGCGACACCGGCGGCATCACCCACATCGACAACGACCGCGGCAGCCGCGGTGGCTACTCCCTCTACATCCCCGAGACCTACACCCCCGACCGCCCCAGCCCCCTCGTCATGGCGCTGCACGGCGGCAGCGGCAACGGCCGCGCCTTCCTCTGGAGCTGGCTGCGCGACGCCCGCGCCCACGGCGCCATCCTCATCGCCCCCACCGCCACCGGCCCCACCTGGTCCCTCATGGGCGACGACACCGACACCCCGAACCTCGCCCGAATCCTCGCCGGCATCCGCGCCCGCTACCGCATCGACCCCACCCGCCTCCTCCTCACCGGCATGAGCGACGGCGGCACCTTCTGCTACGTCTCAGGCCTCCTGCCCGACTCCCCCTTCACCCACCTCGCCCCCTGCGCCGCCAGCTTCCACCCCATGCTCGCCCAGATGGCCGACCCCGCCCGTCTCCGCGGCCTACCCATCCACCTCACCCACGGCGCGCTCGACTGGATGTTCCCCGTCCGCGTCGCCCGCGACGCCCAGGCCGCCCTCAACCGCGCCGGCGCCGCCGTCACCTATCGCGAGATCGACGACCTCAGCCACACCTATCCACGGGATCTTAATCCCGATCTGCTGACCTGGCTGAAGACCACCCCGCCGGGACTGGTTCCCGCGCTGCCATAGTTCCTGCCAAATTGCATGGCAGAGAACCCATATCGATAGCATCACAGGATCCGCCCGTGCCCGCCCATATCCTCATCGTCGACGGCGCCCCCTCCGCCTCGCAGGACCTGCTGGTCGCCAGCGGCGGCCGCCGCCACGGCCCGAACTACGCCGCCGCCCTCGCCTCCCAGGCGCACGACAGCGTCGGCGGCGTCGAAACCTTCGTCCTCGCCGCCGCCGACGGCGCCAACCTGCCGCAAGGCATGGCCCTCTCCGACTTCGACGGCATCGCCTGGACCGGCTCCCCGCTGAACGCCTACCACGACACCCCCGAAGTCACCCGGCAGGTCGACTTCGCCCGCACCGCCTTCCAGGCCGGCGTCCCCTGCTTCGGCAGCTGCTGGGGCCTGCAGGTCATGATGGTCGCCCTCGGCGGCAAAGTCCGCAAAAACCCCAAAGGCGCCGAAATGGGCGTCGCCCGCTCCATCCTCCTCACCGACGCCGGCCGCGCCCACCCGATGTACCAGGGCAAAGCCCCGGTCTTCGACGCCCTCTGCGTCCACCAGGACGAAGTCTGCGACCTGCCCGACGGCGCCACCCTCCTCGCCGGCAACGACATCAGCGACGTCCAGGCCGCCTCCATCCATGACGGCGAACGGTCATTCTGGGGCGTGCAATACCACCCCGAATACGACCTCCTGCAAATCGCCGCCATGTTCAAACGAAGCGCCCAACGCATGGTCGACCGCGGCTACGCCAACACCCTCGAAGAAGCCCAGGCCTTCGCCAAAGACCTGCGAACCCTCCACGACAACCCCGACCGCAAAGACCTCGCCTGGCGCTACGGCATCACGTCAGACATCATCGACCCCAACCGCCACCGCCTCGAATTCGCCAACTGGCTCCGCACCGAAGTCGCCCCGCGACTGGCGGCCTGACACCCGCGGAGCGGGGCGGCCAGAAGGCAAGCAAGGCGGGGGCTTTGCCCCTCGACCCCAGCAGGGGGCAGCGCCCCCTGCACCCGGCATCAGTTGAAGAATTGGTTGGGAGTTGAGAGGGGGGCCAACCTCGCTCTGGCAACAGCGTAGTCGGCCCCCCCCTCAACTCCCAACCCTCTTAAGTGGCGCAGGTCCAGGAGGCGCCGCCTCCTGGCGGGTCCAGGGCAGAGCCCTGGCCTCACTTGCATGCGGCCGCCCCGCCTCGTCGGTCTCAGTCCACCGGTAGCCGGAACGGCGCCGGATCAGCAAAGCGACGTACTACATTGGCCGTCAAATGGCTGAGTACTGTATTGCCGCCATTCACCATCAGGCTTCCCGCGTAGGTCATCGAGCCCACCGAGAACACCGCGCCGCCGGCGTGGGTTTCGAAGAACGTCATGTCCGCGCAGGACCAGTCTTCCTGTGGCAGCGGATGGCGGTGCACCAGCATGTCCTCGTTCACCCAGGCGTAGTCGGGGTGGATGACGATGCCCTTGGCCACAACCAGCGCATGCGGCGGCGTGCCGTATTTCGGATTGACGCTGTCGAGTTCAAAACCCGCCGCCCCGCCGCCCATGTAGCCGGCATCGCCGAACGGCTGACCCGGCGAGAGTGGCAGCCCCTCGGTCATGAACGACACACGGGGATCCTGGATCCCGTCGATGAACTTATAGGGAAAGCCGAGATGCCGCCCCTGCGTCGAGAAACTGATCCCGACGAGCTTATGGCTCGACCGCCCGATCCGCCGCCACAGCCCGCCATAGCCGCCGCCGAAGGCGTGGTAGCTCTCGCCCGGGAACGTCTCCCACACGCGAATGCCCCCCTCGGCACGCCGCACCTCCAACACCCCCGGCAGTTCCTCCGACGGCTCCGCCCGCCAGTAGAACCCGTTGCCGCCGAGGTACATCAGCCGCCCGCCACCCGCGAGGTGATCCTCGAACGCCTGCATCATCCGCTCGGAGTGATACTCCGGATGCTGCGCCGCAATGACCACCCGATAGGGCGCGATCGCCGCGAGCCCATCCTCATGCAGGTCATGATCGGTGATCACGTCGTGATCCACCCCGATCGTATGCAGCCACTGGTCGATATAATTATCCGCCACCCAGCGCGCGCTCCCCGAACCGCCTTCGACCGGATCCATCAGCGCAAACTGCCGCGGCCTGGTGTCCAACATCGGCCGATGCTGCGACATCATCGACACGCCGGAGCCATCGGCATGATGGTTGTAGCAGGACAGCCCATACTGCGGATTGAGATCCGGCGTCTCCGTCAACGCCCCCCACGCCTTCGCCCGCTCCGCAATCTCCGCCCCACGCCCCGGCCGCACGTAACACCCATACACCTGGTAGCTGAACGTCGGCACCAGCAACGCCACGTCGGACTTCGGCACCGCCGGCCGGACAATGAAGGGGATGTAGTCCTCCCCAGCGTCATTCTTGATATGCGCCGCATAAAACCCGCTCGGCCAATCCGCCGGCACCGTCAGCGCGAACGACTCCGCCCAGCCCAAATCGCCCTGGTCGTCATCATGGAAATGGATCGCGCCATACTGCGTCGGGTCCGACTTCCAGTCATGCACCGCCCCCGTCCAACTCGCCCCCGTCATCGCCCGCGTCGGCAGATTGACCAGCCGCGCATGCGCCGCATGCGGCCCCACATCCGTCGCCGTCTGCGTCGGAATCCCGATCGAGAAATCCCACCGCGCCAGCGTCGTCCCCAACGGCCACGGATGCGATACGCTGGGGCTCTCGATCTTCCCGTTGAAATACCCGCTCGCCGGCCCCTCGCCCTCCGGCGGCAACGCCGCCAGAAACACCTCCGCCGCCCCCCGCGGCGGCGCCACCGCCCGCCCCGCCGCCGCCCCGGACTCACCCAGCGGCGCCAACGGCTCCTGCGTCACATTCATCCCGCCATCCAGCCCAACCGTCGCCGACAGCCGATACCACCGATGCGAATGCAACTTCCTCCCCACCTCCGCCCGCACAACCTGCCCATCCGGCCCCACCCCCTCCGCCATCGCCCCGCCATTCGGCCCGATCCCCAACGCGAACCGCCACGCCCCGATCCGCAACGCCACAACCCCCTGCCGCCCCTTCCCCGGCGTCGTCGGATAAATCGTCGCCGCCAAACTCACCCCCGGATGCAGATCCACCGGCAACCGCGCCACATGCCCGAAACTCCCGAGATACGCCGCCTGCGCCACCCCGGCCCGCACCCCATCCAACCCCGTCGCCATCGCCTGCTCAGCATACCCTGGCCCCCGCGGATTAGGGTCCGCACACAAATGCCGCACAAACCGCAGCGAAAAATCCCGGTTCCCCACACTCGACACCATGAACCGAACCACCCCGCCCTGCTTGACGCTCCAGCGATCGGTGTACCCCGTGAGGTTGTGCATGCCCGTGTCTCCCCAGTGCAATGAAGGGATCGTAGGCGAGGCAGGCGAAGGCGCAAGGGAAGGCGCTCCGCGGGCCAAGGGCATCGAGCGGCTTACGCGGCCTTCGGCCACGGTCCGCTCGATCCCTTGGATCCCATTACCTGACGCGACACACGCATGATCTCGCCGCGGAGACCGGCGAAGCCAATCAATCCTCGCCATCGTACCCAAGATCGTGCGGTCACTCCGTCCGATCGCCTACGGCGCCAAGAAAGACGTTATCAACTGAAGGTCGTCACTACAGCCGCGAGCATGGATGGGGATCAAAGGGCCTCCAGGCCCTTTGCCGGCGGAGCCTTCTTTGCCTGCCTTCTGCCAAACCCCATCCTGGTCTACTCTCCCCCCGATTTAAGACGACGAGGGACGCATCCATGAAACCAATGGTCGAGCTGATTCGTGACGGCGATATCGCGATCATCGAGATCGACAATCCGCCGGTGAATGCCCTTTCCAACGCGCTTCGCAAGGAGCTGTTGGCGGCGATCCAGGCGGTCATGGCCGACAAGGTGGTGCGCTGTGCCGTCCTTCTCGCCCGCGGCAAGACCTTCATCGCCGGCGCCGACATTCGCGAGTTCGACAAGCCGCCGGGCGAGGTCATCACCAACGACATCTGCGCCGCTCTCGACGCCGCGACCAAGCCCGTCGTCGCCGCCCTGCACGGCACCGCTCTCGGTGGCGGCTTCGAGATCGCCATGGCCTGCCACGCCCGCATCATGTCCCCCGACGGACGCGTCGGCCTGCCCGAAACCCGCATCGGCATGATGCCAGGCGCCGGCGGCACCCAGCGCCTTCCCCGCCTTGCCGGCGCCATGGCTGCGCTCGACATGGTCACCACCGGCCGCCACGTCCCCGCCGACGAGGCCCTCAAGCTCGGCCTGGTCGACGAAATCGCCACTGATCTGCGCAAGGAGGCGATGCACCGCGCCCACGTCCTCGCCGACGCCGTCCACTGGCCCGTGGTCAGCAAAAAGGACGTCCCCATCTGCGACCGCGCCGCCTTCGACGCGGCGCTCGCGAGCGTCAAGCGCCGAGCCCGTGGCGCCATCGCGCCCGGCGCCGCCGGCGAAGCGGTCGCCTGGGCCATGGACCTCCCCTTCGACGAAGGCCTCAAGCGCGAGCGCGCCCGCGCCGTCGAGCTCCGCGGCGGCCCGCAATGCAAGGCCCTGCGCCACCTCTTCCATGCCGACCGCGTCGCCGCCCGCATGCCCGACACCGGCGGCCGCCCGCCCGGCCCCTGGCCGCTCAAACACGTCGGCGTCATCGGCGGCGGCACGATGGGTTCCGGCATCACCATCGCCCTCCTCGAAGCCGGCTTCAAAGTGACGATGGTCGAAACCGGCCTCACCCAGGCCGCGGCCGCCGAGGCCCGCATCCGCGCCGTCCACGCCCGCCAGATCGGCAGCGGCCGCCTGACCCCCGAGGCCGTCGAGGACCGCCTCCGCCGCCTCTCCTACACCTACCGCCTGGAACGCCTGAAGGACGCCGACCTCGTCATCGAAGCCATCATCGAGGAAATGCCGGCCAAGCAGGAGGTCTTCCGCAACCTCTCCTTCGCCGTCCGCCGCGACTGCATCCTCGCCTCCAACACCTCCCGCCTCGACATCAACCGCCTCGCCGACGTCGTCGACGCCCCCGAGCGCGTCGTCGGGCTGCATTTCTTCAGCCCCGCCCACGTCATGCGCCTGCTCGAAATCGTCCGCGGCGACCGCACCTCCCCCGAAGTCCTCGCCACCGCCCTTGCGCTGGCCACCCGCCTCAAGAAACAGCCCGTCATCGCCGGCGTCTGCGACGGCTTCATCGGCAACCGCATCCTCTCCAAATGGTGGGCGCAGTGCGACTTCATGCTCGAGGAAGGCGCCTACCCCGAGGAGATCGACGCCGCCCTCGAATCGCACGGCTACGCCATGGGCCCCTACGCGGTGGCCGACCTCGCCGGGCTCGACATCGCCTGGGCCGGCCGCAAAGCCGGCGCCGCCACCCGCGACCCCCGCCTGCGGGACGTCGCCATCATCGACCGCCTCTGCGAGCAAGGCCGCTTCGGCCAGAAAACCGGCAAAGGCTGGTACGACCACACCAGCGGCAAACGCACCCCCGACCCCCTGGTCCACCAACTCATCGAGGAAGCCTCCGCCGCCCGCGGCCTCACCCGCCGCACAATCGAGCCCGCCGAAATCCGCAGCCGCGTCCTCGCCGCAATGGTCAACGAAGCCGCCAAATGCCTCGCCGAAGGCATCGCCCTCCGCCCCTCCGATATCGACGTCGTCCTCGCCCACGGCTACGGCTACCCCGCCTGGCGCGGCGGCCCGATGCACGAAGCCGACACCATCGGCCTCAAAACCATCCTCGAAGAAGTCGACCGCATCCACACCCGCGACGGCCTCACCTGGGAACCCGCCCCCCTCCTGCAAGACCTCGCCACCACCAACCGCACCTTCGCCTCCCTCAACGGCTGAACTCGACGCGGTCAGGGGAAGCAAGTCCAGGGCTCTGCCCTGGACCCGGCAGGGGGCAGCGCCCCCTGCACCCGGCGACCGTTTAAGGAACAGTTGGGTCTGGAGAGGGGGGCAACCTCGCTCTCTCACCCTCGGAGTAGCCCCCCCCTCTCCAGACCCAACTCTCTTAAGTGATGGCAGGTCCAGGAGGCCCCGCCTCCTGGTGGGGTCGAGGGGATCAGGTGAACCGTGGCCGAAGGCCGCGCAAGTCACCCGATGCCCCCGCCTTCCTTCCCATGCACCACACCCGAATTTGGCCGTTGGAAGATGGCGGGAGGTTCGGGTATAGCTATTATAATCTTTCGTCGCGGGTGAACCGTGCGATTGTGGTGGGAGGGTCCGGTGCGCGAAGTCCGGGGGCTGGTAGGGTGTATGGGTGATCTGGCGATCCCGGTTGGGCGCTGGGTTGCTGGTGCCCGTGGCCCGGATGCGCCGTGGTTTGATTTCCCGCAGTTGGCAGAACAGAGTTTTCATGGGCGCCTCGTGTGCCCGTGGAGCGGAACCGCGCGCCTTCCATCAGCGCTGGCCACAAAAAACCAAAAGGAGACGTCCGGACCATGATCCAGAACATCAGTCGCCGCAGCCTGCTTGCGGCCACCGCCGCCGTTCCGCTCGCCACGCCCGCGATCGCGCAGAATGCGCTGAAGGGCACCAAGCTGACGATTCTCGTCGGTCAGTTCTACGTTCCCGAAAACAACGCCCAGCTCGACAAGCTCGCGGTCGACGTGGCGAAAGACACCGGTATGGAAATCCGTGTCGAGCGCCTCGCCGGCGATGAGCTTGGCGTCAAGACCGCCGCCGTCATCGCAACCGGGCGCGGTGCGGACCTGTCGATCGGTGTCGAGTTCGATACGTATCTCTACGCCTCCAAGCTCGCCGACGTCACGGACCTCGCCGAGACCGTCGGGAAGCAGTATGGCGGCTGGCTCGATGTGGCGAAGCAGGCCTGCATGGTCGGCGGACGCTGGAAAAGCCTGTGCATCGGCCAGGCACCGGCCGCCTGGAACTATCGGGTGGACCAGTTCGCAGCCGCCGGATACCAGAAATTCCCCGATACCTTCGACGAACTTCTGAAGGCGGCCAAGGCGCTGCATGCCAAGGGGACCCCGATCGGCATGACCCTCGGCCACGCCTCGGGCGACGCGCGTTCGACCAACTATCCGGTCTTGTGGGCCTTTGGCGGCAAGGAGTTCGAGAAGGATGGCAAGACCGTCGCGCTCAACTCACCCCAGACATTGCAGGCGGTCGAGTGGTACAAGGAGATCTATCAGTATTTCGTCCAGGGAACGACCGCCTGGCTCGACCCCGACAACAACCAGGCCTTCCTGTCCGGCAAGTGTTCCGCCACGGTGAACGTCAACACCATCTACCTCGCCTCGCGCGCCGCAGCGCCGACCAATCCGGCCATGAAGAACATCATGGAGAACATGGACCACGGCAACTGGCCGCGCGGACCGGCCGGTCGTTTCGCGAGCTACAACATCAACACCTGGCTGCCGTTCGCCTCCAGCACAAACCGCGCCGGACAGCTACATTTCCTGAAAGCCTGGTTTGACCAGGGCTTTCTGCCGAACTGGACCAAGACCGGGCAGAGCTACTTCATCCCGACCTTCGCCGGCTTCGACAATCTCGATGTCTGGCCGGACGATCCGAAGCTGAAGATCTTCCGTGAACTGAACAAGCTCAATCGCCTGGAAGGCTATGCCGGCCCGCCAACGCCGGCGGCGGCCGAGGCGGTATCGAAATATATCTTGGTCGACATGTTCGCAAAGGCCTGCACCGGCCAGCTCAAGCCGAAGGAAGCCGTCGAATGGGCCACCAAGGAGTACGAGCAGATCGCCAAGAAGCGCCGCGCCTGACCGTACGGTGAGCGCGACGACGATCCCCGCGACGCCACGCCGGCGCCGCGGTCTTGGCCACTGGCTCGATCATGAGCAAGCGCTTGGCTATCTCCTGGTCGCGCCGGTCGTGGTCCTGTTGCTGGGCCTCGTCGCGTATCCGTTCTTCGTTGCCATCGGCTATGCGCTAACCGACCGCACGCTGGCCGATCCCGGCGAATTCGTCTGGTTCGACAATTTCATCGACCTGTTCGACAACCAGATCTACCGTCAGACCCTCCGCAACACCTTCGTCTTCACCGCCGGCTCGGTGACGATGCGGCTCGTCTTCGGGGTCGGCCTCGCGCTGCTACTCAACGAACGGCTGCCGATGCGCCGCTTCGTCCGCTCGGCCGTGCTGCTGCCATGGATCGTGCCCACCGTGCTGGGAACGATGGCCTGGCTCTGGTTGTTCAACCCGAACTTCTCAGTCATAAACTGGGCTCTCGTGCACAGCGGTCTGGCGAAGGAAGGGCCGAACTGGCTGACCGACCCGGACCTGGCCCTGTTCTGCGTCACCCTGGTGAACGCCTGGCGCGGCACACCCTTCATGGCCATCACCGTCCTGGCCGGCCTGCAGGCCATCCCGATCGAACTCTACGACGCCTCAGCGATCGATGGTGCCGGCAAGCTGCAAAGATTTCGTTTCGTAACGTTACCATTGCTCATGCCCGTGCTGCTCACGGCGCTGGTGCTGTCGATCATCTGGACATTTTCCGATTTCGGCATCGTCTACGGGCTCACCAAGGGCGGGCCGATGAACGCGACCCATGTGCTGGCGACACTGAGCTACCAGCAGGGGCTGGCCGCCGGCAATATCGGCGAAGGGGCCGCGATTTCGCTGACCATGCTGCCGGTGCTGCTCATCCTCATCATCTGGCAATTGCGCCGAATCCGCCGGAGCACGGTTATATGAGCGACCGGCTCGCGCCAGGTGAAATCCGCTCCGCCCATCCGCGGCTCGAGCGCTGGCTCTTCGTCTACCTTCCGCTGGCCTTCGCACTGTTCTTCCTCGTTGGCCCTTTCTACTGGATGGCGATCACGGCCCTGAAACCCGATGGCGAGCTCTATGACGGGGCAAGCAATCCGCTCTACGTCGTGACCCCATCGCTCGAGCATTTCCGCTACCTCTTCGCCCATACCGAATTCGTGACCTGGACCACCAACACGATGATGGTGGCCACCCTCTCCACCATCATCGCCCTCGTCATGGGCGTCCCCGCCGGCTACGCGCTGGCCCGCCTCAAATTCCGCGGCTCGGAGTTCATCGGCACCGCCATCTTCGTCACCTACCTCGTGCCCTCCTCGCTGCTCTTCATCCCCATGGTCGAAGTGATGGCGCAGATCCACCTCGACGACAGCATCTGGGCCCTCGTCGTCGTCTACCCCACCTTCCTCGTCCCCTTCGTCACCTGGCTGATGAGCGGCTACTTCCGAACCATCCCCACCGAACTCGAAGACTGCGCCCGCATCGACGGCATGACCCGCTTCGGCGCCATGCTCAAAATCGCCATCCCCCTCGCCCGCCCCGGCATCCTCTCCGCCGGCATCTTCGCCTTCACCCTCTCCTGGAACGAATTCATCTACGCCCTCACCCTCGTCACCGCGTCATCCGAACGAACCATCCCCGTCGGCGTCATCGTCCAACTCACCCGCGCCGACTTCTACTTCTGGGGCCCCCTGATGGCTGGCGCCCTCCTCGGCTCCGTCCCCGTCGCCATCGTCTACTCGTTCTTCGTCGACCAATACGCGTCCGGACTGACGGCCGGGGCAGTCAAAGGATAAAGGCAAGGCTCTGCCGGCTTAGGGCCTGGAGGCCCTAACAACCCCATCCACTCTCGCGGCTGTAGAAACGACCTTCAGTCGCAATCCCACGATCCCACCGTGGAGACTGGCGAAGCCCAAAAATCACCTGCGACCGCATCACATCCCGTGCAGTCCCACGGTTCGATTGCCTGCGGCGCAAAGAACGCAGTTATCAACTGAAGAACGACAGTCCAGCCGCGTTAAGTTGATGGGTTCTAAGGGCCCGTGGCCCTGAGCCGGCGGAGCCTTGCCTTCCTGCCCTAGAACATCTCCGGCGTAATCACATTCTGCGGCTTCCCCGCCAAAGCCGCGGCGACCGTCTCCGCCGACTTCCGCCGGATATCGTCCCAAGCCTGGGGCGTAAAAAATGCCGAGTGCGGGGTCACGATCAGCCGCCCCTGCAGCCACTCCTCCTTGGCGCGATACGCCCGCAGCAACTCAGGCACGGGATCGACGGGGGGTTCCATCGGCAGCACGTCGAGCCCCGCCCCGGCGATATGCCCTTCCTTCATCAGCGCCCCCAGCGCATCGAGATCGAGGATCGGCCCGCGCGCGGTGTTCACGATCACCGCTCCGTACGGCAGCGTCGAGAGTTCGGCCAGTCCGAGCATCCCGCGGGTTTCCGGTGTGAGGGGTGCGTGGATGGAGAGCGTGTCGGTTTGCAGCAGCAGGGATTGCAGCGTTTTCGCGCGTTGGATGCCGAGGGCCAGTTCGGAGCCGTTGGGGCGGTGGGGGTCGTAGAACACGACCTTGAACCCGAACGCCTTGGCGCGCAGGGCCACCGCGCTGCCAATGCGGCCGAGGCCGATGATGCCGAAGGTCTGGGCGCTGCTGCGCTTGACGAGGGGGGTGTCGGTGTAGCGCCAGGGGGCGGATTGTTGCTGGAGTTCATGGTGCAGGGTGATGCCCCGGCGCAGCGCGAGGGCGAGCGCCATGGCGTGATCGGCCACTTCGGTGGTGCCGTAGTCCGGGACGTTGCAGACGGTGATCCCCCGCGCGGCGCAGGCGGCGCGGTCGATGCGGTCGTAGCCGACGCCCATGCGGACAACGACGCGCAGCCGGGGGAAGCGGGCGATATCCGCGGCGTCGACCCTGAGGCCAAGGATGGCAAGCCCCTCGACGTCGGCGCAGGCCTCGTCCGGCAGCTCGGCGATGGCGCTCACGCCGCCGACCCGGATGGTGGTCCCGCGGGGGTAGACGTCGCGCTCGACGTAGTCGTCGGCGTAGAGGCGCTCGGGATACAGAACGGTTGTCATGGCTGCGGCGCGCGCCCCCCTGCTTGCACGGCCCGGACGCTGCGGGCAGTGTCATGGGATGCCTATCAAGAGGGGTAAGGAATGTCCATGAACGGGGCCGAGAGCCTGGTGCATACGCTGCTGGCCAGCGGCATCGATACGTGTTTCGCCAATCCGGGAACCTCGGAGATGCATTTCGTGGCCGCGCTCGATCGCGTGCCGGGGATGCGCTGCGTGCTCGGGTTGCAGGAGAATGTGGTCACGGGCGCCGCCGACGGCTACGCCCGCATCGCCGGCAAGCCGGCCGCGACGCTGCTGCATTGCGGCCCCGGCCTCGCCAACGGCTGGGCCAATCTGCACAACGGCCGCCGCGCCAACACCATGATGGTCAACTGCGTCGGCGACCAGGCGACCTATCATCGCCCGCTCGACGCCCCGCTCACCGCGGACACCGAGGGCCTCGCCCGCGCCGTCTCCGGCTGGGTGCGCACCTGCACCACGTCGGCCGAAGTCGGCGCCCAGGCGGCGATTGCGGCCCAGGCGGCGCAGACCTCGCCCGGCACCATCGCCACCCTGATCCTGCCGTCCGACACCTGCTGGGACGCCGGCGGCATCGTCGCCCAGCGCCTGCCGATCCCGGCCGCGCCGACCGCCGCGCCGCATGCCGTGAAGGTCGCCGCCGACCTGCTGCGCAACGGCAAGAAGACCCTGATCGTGCTGGGGAACGGCGCCCTGCGCGCCGGCCCGCTGGCCGACGCCCACCGCATCGCCGCCGCCACCGGCGCCACCATCATCGGCGCCGGTTCCAACGGCCGCATCGAGCGTGGCCGCGGCCGTCACCCGCTCAACCGGATTCCCTATCCGGTCGACCAGTCCGTCGCGATGATGAAGGAATTCGCCCAGGTCATCCTGGTCGGCACCGCCAAGCCAGTCATTTTCTTCGCCTATCCGAACAAGCCCGGCTCGCCGGTGCCGCCGGATGCCCAGCTGCACGCCATGACCCGCCCGGAGCACGACCAGGCCCAGGCGCTTGCGGCGTTGGCCGACGAGCTCGGCAATCCCGCCCATGTGCCCGTCTCCACCGGCACCAAGGCCGAGCTCGGCCGCGGCAAGATCACGTCCGACACCTTCGCCGCCTCGCTCGCGACCCTGATGCCGGACAACGCGATCATCGCCGACGAGAGCGTCACCTTCGGCCGCGCCTTCTTCCCGGCGACGCATCATGCCGCCCCGCATGACTGGCTGAACGTCACCGGCGGCGCCATCGGCGGCGGCATTCCGCTGGCGACCGGTGCGGCCGTCGCCGCCCCCGACCGCCGGGTGATCAACCTGCAGGCCGACGGCTCGGCGATGTATACCATCCAGGGCCTCTGGACCCAGGCGCGCGAGAATCTCGACGTCACCACGGTGATCTTCTCCAACCGCAAGTATCAGATCCTGATCGGCGAGCTCGCCAATGTCGGCGCCAATCCCGGCCGCACGGCGATGGACATGCTCGATCTCGGAAATCCCGACATCGACTTCGTCCGCCTCGCCAACGGCCAGGGCATCGAGGCGGCGCGGGCCGATACGATGGAGCAGTTCAACGACCTGTTCGCGCAGTCGCTGAACCGCAAGGGGCCCTTTGTCATCGAGTTGATGACCTGACCTCGGTGACCCTCCAGCCCGGATTGCGCGCGGCGTGATCCGGGCTACCATCGCCACGATTTCGGGAGCCAACGACGCATGAGCAATGCCGCCAGCCGGCGTTTCACCAGCCTGACCCCGCTGCTGAACCCGCGGTCGGTGGCGGTGCTCGGCGCCTCCTCCGACCCGGGCCGCATCGGCGGCAAGCCGATCGCCTATATGATCCAGCAGAAATTCGCCGGCGGGCTCTACCCGGTGAACCCCGCGCGCGACGAGGTGCAGGGGCTGAAGTCGTACAAGTCGGTCGCCGACCTGCCGGAGACGCCGGATGTCGCCGTCGTCGCCGTGCCGGCCTCGATCGCCCCCGGTGCGATCGACGAGCTGGCCGCCCGTGGCGTGAAGAGCGTCATCATGCTGACGGCCGGGTTCGCCGAAGTGTCCGACGAGGGGGCGGCGATCCAGGCCCGCATGGTCGCCACCGCCCGGGCCGCCGGCATGCGCGTGCTGGGCCCGAACTGCCTCGGCCTGTTCAACGCCCGCATCGGCTACTACCCGACCTTCACCTCCTCGGTGGAGACCGGCTGGCCGTTGCCAGGCCGCATCGGCATCGCCAGCCAGTCCGGCGCCTATGGCACCCATCTGTTCACTGCCGCGCGCAACCGCGGCATCGGCGTGCCGATCTGCGTCACCACCGGCAACGAGGGCGACGTCACCATCGGCGACGTCATCGGCTGGCTCGCCGAAGACCCCGACACCGACGTCATCGCCGCCTATGCCGAGGGCATTCGCGAGGCCGGCAGTTTCACCACCGCGCTCGCCGCCGCCCGCGCCGCGCGCAAGCCCGTCGTGCTGATGAAAGTCGGCCGCAGCGGGCTCGGCGCCAAGGCGGCGCAGTCGCACACCGCCTCGATCGCCGGTGACGATGCGATCACCGACGCCGTGCTCGACGAATTCGGCGTGGTGCGCGCCCGCACCACCGAGGAAATGCTCGACATCGCCCTTCTCGCCACCCGCCGCATCTATCCCGTGCGCGGCACCCTCGGCGTCATCACCGTCAGCGGCGGCGCCGGCGTGCTGATCTCCGATGCCGCCGAGGCCAATGGCGTGGCGATGCCGGAAATGCCTGACTACGCGCAGGAGAAACTGCGCGGCCTGATCCCCTTCTGCGCCCCGCGCAATCCGGTGGACTGCACGGCGCAGGCGTTCAACGAGTTCCACAAGTTCGGCGGCTTCCTCGAAGCGGTCTGCGACGACGGCGGCTATTCCACCGTGCTCGGCTTCTTCTCGCAGACCGGCGGCGCCCCCTCGGTGGTGCCGAAGCTGCGCGCCGCGCTGAACGCGGCCCGCGAGAAGTTCCCTGACCGGCTCTACGTCATGTCCCTCTTGGCCGATCCTGAGCTGGTGCGCGAGTACGAGGCCGACGGCTTTACGGTGTTCGAGGACCCGACGCGCGCGGTGGTCGCCATTTCGGCGATGCATCGCTACGGCGCCGCCTTCGCCGCCGCGGCCAAGGATGCGCCACCTTCCGTGCCGAAGGTGACATTGCCGGCGACCACACCGACCGAGGCCGAAGCAAAGCGTCTGCTCGCCGCCGCCGGCATTGCCAGCGCGCCGGAGAAGGCGTGCAGCTCGGCCGACGAAGCAGCGGTCGCGGCAGCGGGGTTCGGCTTCCCGGTGGTGATGAAGATCCTCTCGCCGGACATCCTGCATAAATCGGAAATCGGCGGCGTGCTGCTGGGCGTTTCCAATGCGGATGCCGTGCGCGCCGGCTATGCGACCTTGCTCGAACGGGCACGCACGGCGGCGCCGGGCGCGCGCATCGAGGGTGTGTTGGTGGCGAAACAACTCTCCGGCGGCACCGAGTGCATCATGGGCGTCGTCCGTGATCCAGTCTTCGGGCCGGTGGCGATGTTCGGGCTCGGCGGCATCTTCGTCGAGATTCTCAAGGACGTCGTGTTCCATCGCTGCCCCTTCGGCGTGGATGTCGCCGAACAGATGATCCGCTCGATCAAGGGCGCCCCGCTGCTGCTCGGCGCCCGTGGCCGGCAGCCGGCGGATATCGCGGCTCTCGCGGATATGCTGGCCCGGCTCTCGGTGTTCGCCGACCAGGCGGGGCCACGGCTGCACTCCATTGACCTCAACCCCGTCTTCGCCATGCCCGCCGGCGAAGGTGCTTTCGCTGCTGACGCTGTCGTCGAAATCGGAGACTCCTGAATGGCCATCAACAAGTTTGTGCAAACCATGGCCGACGCGCTGGCCGGCGTGAAGGACGGCTCGACCGTGCTGCTCGGCGGCTTCGGCGCCGTCGGCCAGCCCAACCAGCTGCTCGACGGGCTGATCGAGCAGGGCGCCAAGGACCTCACGGTGGCCGTGAACAACGCCGGCTCCGGCCGCGTCGGCCTCGCGCGGCTGATGGAGCTGCGCCGGGTGCGCAAGCTGATCTGCACCTTCCCGCGCTCGCGCGATCCGGTGGTGTTCGAGACGCTCTATAAGGCCGGCGAGATCGAGCTTGAGATCGTTCCCCAGGGCACGCTGGCCCAGCGCATCCAGGCGGCTGGCTATGGGATGGGGGCGTTCTATACCGCGACCTCGGTCGGCACGCCGATCGCGCGCGGCAAGGAGCATCGCGAGTTCGACGGGCGGGAGATGGTGCTGGAATATGCGCTGAAGGCCGACCTCGCGCTGATCGAGGCCTGGCAGGCGGATCGCTGGGGCAACCTGACCTACAAGGATGCCGGGCGCAATTTCAATCCGATTATGGCCATGGCTGCGGACTTGACCGTCGTGCAGACGCAGCACGTCGTCGAGCTCGGCGATCTCAACCCCGAGCACATCATCACGCCCGGCATCTTCGTCGACCGGGTGCTTCACATCCCCTACGGCGATCCGCCGATTTTCTGAGGAGACCGTCCATGGACGCTGCGACCGAAATGAAGCCCTGGAGCCGCGACAAGATGGCGGCGATGGTGGCCGACGACATTCCCGAAGGCTGGTACGTGAACCTCGGCATCGGCATCCCGACGCTGGTGGCCAACCATGTGCCGCTCGACCGCGAGGTGATCTTCCATTCCGAAAACGGCGTGCTCGGCATGGGCCCCGCCCCGCCGGAGGCCGAGATCAACCCGTGGCTGATCAATGCGGGCAAGCAATATGTGACGCTGCGCAAGGGCGGCTCCTACGTCCATCACGCCGACAGCTTCGGCATGATCCGTGGCGGGCACTTGGATCTTTGCTGCCTCGGCGCGTTCGAGGTGGCGGAGAACGGGGACATCGCGAACTGGGCGACCTCCGAGAACGACACCGCGCCCGCCGTCGGTGGCGCGATGGATCTTGCGGCAGGCGCCAAGCGGCTGTGGGTGATCATGGAGCACACCACGAAGGACGGGCGTTCGAAGCTGGTGAAGAAGTGCAGCTATCCGCTGACGGCGCCGCATGCGGTGAAGCGGATCTACACCAATCTCGGCGTGTTCGACGTGACGGCGAAGGGCTTCGAGGTGCGCACGATCGTTCCGGGGCTGTCGCGCGAGGATCTGCAGGCACGCACTGACGCGCCGCTGTATTTCAAGGACTGAGACGATGAGTGCTGCCGAGGAACGGTCCGAGAATTTTCGCCTGCTGCGCGACAGCGCGGCGGCGGTGGTGACGCCGGGGGATACCAAGCGCATCCGGGCGCTGCGGTTCAAGGACCCCGGCTTCGATCCCGCCGTGTGGCGCGAGATGTGCGACATGGGCTGGGCGGGACTGCGGACGCCGGAATCGCGCGGCGGCTCGGGGCTCGGGGTGCAGGAGTTCTGCGCGCTGGCCGAAGAGCTGGGGCGCGGGCTGGTGCCGGAGCCGTTCGTGGCCTCGGTGACGTCGGCTTCGGTGCTGACCGGGGCGGTGTTGTCGGAGGTGATTGCCGGCACCCGGGTCGTGCTGCCGGCGTGGCAGGAGCGGGCGAATTCTCTCGATACGACGGGGGATACCGTGATCGCCGGCGGGCGGGTGACGGGAACGAAGAAGTTCATCGCGCAGGCGGCGGGGGCGGATGCTTTCGTGGTCAGCGGGAAAGGTGGGCTGGCCCTGGTGGCGCGCGATGCGGCTGGCGTGAGCCTGGCGATCGAGCGGACACAGGATGGCGGGAATTTCGGCACGCTGAGCATGGAGAATGCGCCCTGCACGGCGCTGTCCGGCGATCTCGCGGAGGCGCTGGAGGAGGCGTCGCTGGCGACGGCGGCGTATATGCTGGGGGTGATGGATCGGGCGTTTGCGATGACGCTCGACTACATGAAGACGCGCCAGCAGTTCGGCCGGGCGATCGGCAGCTTCCAGGCGTTGCAGCATCGGGCGGCGGATCTGAAGATCCAGGTGGCGTTGACGCGGGCCAGTGTGGAGGCTGCGGCGGTGACGCTCGACAGCAGCCAGAACCCGGCGCTACGCCAGGCCGCGGTGTCGCGCGCCAAGGCGCGGGCGGCGGATGCGGGGATGCTGGTGACGCGGCAGTGCATCCAGCTGCATGGCGGCATCGGCTATACCGACGAGGCGGATGTCGGGCTGTTTCTGCGCAAGGCGATGGTGCTGTCGAACCTGCATGGCGGGGCGGCGCTGCATCGGGCGCGGTATGCCGAGGTGGCCGCGGATGAAGACGAATAGAGGATGATTCTCGAATCCCGCGATGGCGCCACCGCCATCCTGACGCTGAACCAGCCGGCGCGGAAGAATGCGCTGGCGATGCAGATGCGCACGCAGCTGATCGAGGCGATCGAGCGGATCGAGCCGGACAGCTCGGTGCGCGCGGTGGTGATTACCGGGGCGGATGGGACGTTCTGCTCGGGCGGCGATATCAGCGGCATGGATGCGGCCGATTTCGCCTATGGGCGGGAGCGGTTCCGCATCACCCATCGCCTGGTGCGGCTGATGATCGAGAGCGCGAAGCCGTTTGTCGCCGCCGTCGAGGGATGGGCGGCGGGGGCGGGGATGGGGGTTGCGACCTGCTGCGATACGGTGGTGGCCGCCGAGGGGGCGCAGTTCGTCTCGCCGTTCAATCGGCTGGGGCTGGTGCCGGATTTCGGGCTGCTGCACACGCTGCCGAAGCGGGTGGGTGAGGGGCCGGCGCGGCAGATTTTTCTGCGTGGGGCGCCGTTCGATGCGGCGCATGGGCTGAAGATCGGGCTGGTGGATGAAGTGGTGCCGAACGGGTCGGCGCTGACGCGGGCGTTGGCGATTGCGGCTGAATATGCCACCGCGGCGCCGCTTCCGCTGGCGATGGTGAAGAACTACATGAGCCGTGGGCTGGCCGAGGCGTTGGACTGGGAACGGACGGCGCAGGCGACGATGTTCCTGACTGCCGATCACGCCGAGGGGCGGGATGCCTTCCTGGCCAAGCGCAAGCCGAAATTCATTGGACGCTGATGATGACTGCTGAAAATCTTGATGCTCTCGACGATGAAGCCTTCCGTCAGGTGGTGCGCTCCTGGGTGGAAGCCAACTATCCGGAGGAGCTGCGCAATCCGCCGAAGCGGCTGCACTGGCGGGACAACAAGGTGTGGTACTACAAGCTCGCCAAGCAGGGCTGGCTGTGCCCGGGGTGGCCGGCGGAGTACGGCGGTATGGGAATCTCGGCCGGCAAACAGATCATCGTCATCGAGGAATTCGAACGCTACGGGGTGGCGCGGACGAACGACCATGGGATCATCATGGTGGGGCCGTTGCTGATCCAGTATGGCACCGAGGAGCAGAAGGCCGAGTTCCTGCCTAAGATTCTCGCGGGTGAGCATATTTGGTGCCAAGGCTATAGCGAGCCGAATGCGGGCTCCGACCTGGCGTCGCTGCGGACCTCGGCGGTGTCGGACGGGGATGACTGGATCGTCAACGGGCAGAAGATCTGGACGACGCTGGCCAATGACGCCAACTGGATTTTCCTGTTGGTGCGAACCGACGCGACGGCGAAGAAGCAGGAGGGCATTTCGTTCCTGCTGGTGCCGATGGATACGCCGGGGATCACGGTGCGGCCGATCATCAATATCGACCTGCATGACGAGTTCTGTGAGGTGTTCTTCGACAACGTCCGCGTGCCGAAGCGCTGGACGGTGGGCGATGTGAACAAGGGCTGGACGATGGCGAAGAACCTGCTGGGGTTCGAGCGCATCTATCTCGGCTCGCCGAAACTATCGGGCTATGCGCTGACGCGGTTGAAGATGCTGGCCGAGCGGATGGGCGTGTGGGACGACGCGTCATTCCGCGATCGCTACACACGGCTGCGGCTGGAAATGGAAGATCTCAAGGCGCTGCACGGAACGTACGTGGATATCGTGCGCCGCGGGGGGACGCTGGGGCCGGATGTGTCGATGCTGAAGGTGATCCAGACGGAACTGTTCCAGCGCATCACCGACGAGATGATGGACATCGCCGGCGAGAATGCGGGACTGCTGGAGCCGATGGAGGGGAACCGAAATCTGCACCCGTCCGGGCAGTTCATCCAGGCGCGGCCTTCGACGATTTATGGGGGGTCGAATGAGATTCAGAGGAATATTCTGGCTAAGAATGTATTGAGTTTGCCCTGACGCCAGACGCGCCGCTTCGCGGCGCGGCGACGGGAGCGACAGCGGTTTGCCTTCAATCCCCTTGCAGCGACAGCGGCGCCCTTGCGCCGCGAAAGCTGGCGATAGCGCTGCGCTTGTTTCCGAAGGAAGAAGGGTCACAAGGAGACAGTGAGGCAGTGAGAAGCATGGATTGCTTCGCTGCGCTCGCAATGACGTTTCGTCATCGGAACAATACGGGCAAGCGTCGGGTATCCGAGGTTCACTCGCTTTTTCGTCGTGCGGCGATGCGGTCGGGCCAGATGGCCATGCCTTTGGGCTTGAGGCAGGACTTGAGGGCGCGCAGGAGGGCACGGCGGGACCGCGGGGGCCGGGGCATGCGCTCCTTGCGCGGGCGCGGGGGGCGGACGCGCTTGGGGGTGTCGCGCTGGAGGGGCTTGGGGGGTGTGATGCCGAAGAGGCGGCAGAGGGGGCGGACGGTGCGGCCGAGGGA
>Ga0164296_1000129_pt1 | contig 94815 bp, 87 predicted proteins | sample GEODES057metaG_FD_113533 | JGI IMG/M metagenome (GOLD analysis project Ga0164296, IMG submission 113533) | Dystrophic lake water microbial communities from Trout Bog Lake, Wisconsin, USA - GEODES057 metaG | ecosystem: Environmental > Aquatic > Freshwater > Lake | place: USA: Trout Bog Lake...
AAGCCGGAGCACTGCTTGTTCCTTGAACGCGGTCGTGAATATGCGGTTGGTTCGGTCGGACACGTTACCCCCCTGGATACCGTGTCACTCAATTAGCCTGTCTCACGCAAGGGGTGCAGTCCATCAGCGTCACCGTAATTCAGCGTCACCGTAATTCGAGAAAGGGTATCGGCCTTTTTCGGGCTATAAACGCCGCTAACGGGATGGTCGTGAAAATTTGGCGATACAGAGGTGCTGTCGGTTGAAGGGAAGGCGCTAGGCTGGCTTGGTAGCAGATCCTTCGCCGGGTAAACGCTCAGGCTTAAGAATTCTAACCCGTTCAAAGAAAACACGGTGTAGTTCATTTAAGCGTGCAGCTAGCCATTCGTGCTGCCGCTGCCAGTCCAGCTTGTTTTCTGGATCTACGCCTTCGAGATAAACACTTGCGCGGCATTCGCGCCGATCAGCCTCATTTTCCCAATCGAGTTCGTAACCTAGTTCAGTGTGAATCGCATCCTTCTGCTCCTTAAGAAGGCCGAAAAATGTTTTTGAATGTTCGCTAGAATTGTAAATTTGCGCTCGAATTTTTCGCTTAGGGCGGATCATAACAGCACTGATACCAAATCCGCTACGACCGATGGAGTAGGCCATCCATGGCTGGGGTTGGGCCTTTCTTCCCCCCGATACAGGCCCCTTTTGACGGGCAAGCTCGTTGTTCAAGCCTTGCCAATAGTCACGCTGAGTAATCTTAGTCTCAGAAAGCTCGGTCTCGTCAATTGCACGGGCAGCTGTGGCCACAGAACGCGACCAATCATTCGGTTTCGACACTATATTAAATTTCGGCGCAGCAGGAGAATCGGCTATACGCCATAACTCAACTTCTAAGCCAAAAAAACGAAATGTATCGTCCGAAATCTTGTTTAGCCAGTCAAGCGTCGCGCGATGCTCTTCTGTAAATCGTGCAGCAATCCATACGATTGTTGCGGCATCAAGGCCTGATGCATAGGTCAACAATTGACCAAGATGGGTATGATCTGTTCTCTCGAGTTGGTTCTCAACTAAAACCCATGAATTTGCACTTATGTCCTTGCAGAGAATGTCCGCCCTAAACGGCCCAACTGACTTTTCTTGCGCTTCCAATTCAAGTTCAATCCCGAGTGCATCAGCAAGCACCGCGAGATTATCTTCACGGGCTAACCAAGGCGTAAAATCTGAAGCCTCGCTAGCCCAAATATCTCGCAACTCAACCCGCTCCAACCGTCCCAGCATCACCGACCCCATTTGCTTTCGTCCACTTTAGCCTCCATCGAGCATGTCCATCCAACCGCTGACCGTCAACGGTCACAGTCGTGAAGGATCACGGTGACGCTGCAATCAATCGCGATGGCGTAATCGCCAAATCATTGCTGCGTCACCGCAAGCCTCGCAACCCCCAAACCCCCAGGGTGCAGGGACAATAGTCCCTGCCCGCCGGAGGCCGCGTCACCCCTTCATCGCCGCCACGGCCGCTTCCAGCCGCGCGGCATAGGCGTTCAGCACCGCAGCGGTGCGTGCGACATAGGCGGTGGCATCGTCAAAGCGGCGTTGTTCGATCGCTTCGCGCACGCCCGGCAGGGTTTTGGCGCCATAGCCGGTGAGGGTGCCCGGGGCGTAGATCAGGTTGCGGAACCAGGGGCGGCCGGGCAGGCCGGTGGGGTCGAGCAGGGTTTGGTCGATGTCGCGCAGCAGCGCGAGGACGCGGGTGCGGGTGGCGGGGGGCAGGGTGGGCAGGTGGTCGAGCGCGGCGTCGGCGGTGCGGGCGGCGCGGGTGAGGTGGTCGGCGGCGTCTTCGAGTGCGAGCATGTCGATGACCGGGGTGATCGGCTTGGCCTCGGGCGCGGTGGTCGGGTCTTCGGGGTTGGCGGCGAGTTTGAACACGCCGTCGGCGGTCAGCGCGCGCAGGGTGCGGTCCTTGTCGCGCTGATCGGCGGCGAGTTTTTTGACTTCGCCGACATAGCGTTGGACGGTGCCGGCGAAATCGCCGTAGCGCGCGGGCAGGCGGGTATCATCGGCGGCGCGCAGCACCAGCCGGCCGGTCAGCTTGGCCAGCACCGGGCCATAGGCGAGGCCGGGATCATCGAAATGGGTGACGTGGAAAAAGCTGTCATAGACCGAATGGTATGATCCGTTGCCGGCATCTTCGCCGCCAAAGCCGAGGTTGATCGACGCGATGCCGAGGTGTTGGAGAAACGCCGAATAGTCGCTGCCCGAACCGAGCGCGCCGATCGGCATGTCGCCGCCGGCCTTTGCAGCATCGAGCGCGACGGTGTCTTCGCCGCGACGGGTGGCGCCGGCATAGGCATCGGCGCGGACTTTGGCGCGCAGCCGGTCGAGCACGCTGGTTCCGGTTTGCGGGTCGGTGACCTCGCGCGCGGCGGCATTGATGAAGTGTTGCAGATCGTGGCTGCCTTCGGCGCCGAGGAAGCCGCGGCCATTGCCGTCGGTGTTGATATAGACCACCGCCTTGTGCGCCAGTTCGTCGGCGTGGGCTTCGACCCATTCGGTCGAGCCAAGCAGGCCGGGTTCTTCGCCATCCCAACTGGCATAGACCAGCGTGCGCGCGGGGCGCCAGCCGGTGCGGGCGAGCGCGCCGATCGCCTTGGCCTCGCTCATCAGCGCGACCTGGCCGGTGAGCGGGTCGCTGGCGCCGAACACCCAGCCATCGTGGTGATTGCCGCGCACCACCCATTCATCGGGGTGGGTGCTGCCGGGCATGACGGCGATGACATCATAGAGCGTCTTGAGCGACCAGTCGGAGCGGACCGCGAGGTGCACCTTGACCGCGTCGCTGCCGCCCCAGTGATAGGCGAGCGCCATCGCGCCGCGCGCCTTGCCGGTGACGACCGGGCCATCGAGGTGGGCCATGATCCGCGCGGCATCGCCCCACGAGATCGGCAGTGCAGGGATCTTGAGGATGGTTGCGGCGGTTTCGCGGGTGAGCCGTTTGGCGCCGGGGGTGGCGCCGATGCCGGGGGTGAGCGGATCACCGGGATAGAGCGTCATATCCTGCACCGAGCCGCGCTGCACGCCGCCTTCGGGCCGGGCGCCGCCGCGCGGGAACGGGTCGTGATCGGCATAGCCGTCGTCGGCCGGGTCGGAATAGATCAGGCAGCCGAGCGCGCCGTGTTCCTGCGCCAGCTTGGGCTTCAGCCCGCGCCAGCCGCTGCCATAGCGGGCCAGCACGATCTTGCCCTTTACGCTGATCCCGCGCGCGGCGAGCGCCTCGTAATCATCGGGCATGCCGTAATTGACATAGACCACCGGCGCGGTGACATCGCCATCGCCCTGATAGGCGACATAGGGCGGCAGCGCGCCGGCCAGATTGGCCGAGGAGGGGTCTTCGGCGACGGCCGGCTCCTGCCCGCCGAGCGTGCGATGATCGGGGCTGATCAGTTCGAGCGTGGTGCTGATCGGGGTGGGATAGAGCACTTCGAACTCTTCGATCCGCGCGTCCCAGCCCCATTGCTTGAACAGCGCCAGCTGCATTTCGGCATTGGCGCGGTCGTGCGGGCTGCCGACATGATTGGGCGCGGCGCTCATCGTCTTGAGCCAGGCGAGCTGATCGGCGCTGCTGATCTGCGCATCAAACGCCGCCTCGATCGCGTGCGGATCGCCGGGCGCGGCTTGCGCCAGCGCGGCGGGGATCAGGCCGAACGCGGCGGCGGTGGCGAGGAGACGGGCGGCGATGGGCATGGTGGGCCTTTCTTGCGGGGGATCGGTTTGTGCGGGGAGTATGGCACGGGCGATCGGGGTTGCAAGGTGGGCGGGGGGTAAAGGCGGCGGGGGCTATGGCATTTGCACATTCGGCTATCGTTCGTCATTCCAGCGAAGGCTGGAATCCAGATTGCGAGGTTTGATCAGGACGATAGGTCGCCTGGATTCCTGCTTTCGCAGGAATGACGGGATTCTTGGCGTTTTGAATAATTGACCGAAATAGTTTGTTACTTTTTCAAGTAAAAAATACCGGTTCGTCCTGAGCTTGTCGAAGGACGCGCGCCCACATGTGTCCTCGCGCATTTTCTCAGTGCGTGGGGCCAATGTAAGCGCGCGTCCTTCGACAGGCTCAGGACGAACCGGTTTGTTGTATTGTGTTATGGGCTTGGTATTTCCGGGGTGGATTATGTCATCCACCCCGGCAGTTCATCCTTGCCCATCATTGCGCCGGGGTTGCGGCGGCGAGGCGGGTGGCGGCTTCGCGCAGGGCGAGCTGGCGGTGCGCTTCGATCTGGGCCATGCCGCTCTTCATCGCGGTGGCGATGCAGGTGCGCTGGTCATCGGTGGTGAACGGGGCGCGTACTTCGGTTTCGCAGATCGCGTTGGCGACGCGGTGCAGGCGGGCGATCAGGCGATTGACCGCTGCGGGCGAGGTGAAGTCGGTGCCGGCGATGGTCATTTCGGCCTGGGGCAGTTGTTCGTCGGCATGGGCCGCCGGGGTCAGCGCGATGAAGGCGGCGCCGATCAGCGCGAACGAAGCGGTGCGGGCGATGGTAGCAATCCGGGTCATGGTCGGTCTCCTGCAAGTCTTGTTCAGGCCCTGTGCCTGACCCCAGCAGGATTACGCGCCGGATTGCCCGCTTGCGCGTGACGGCGATCACGCCGGCAGGAATTTTGTGTGCGCCGGGCGTCAGGCGGCGCGCCAGCGCAGCGGCAGGCGTTTCAGCCCGCCGACAAAGGTCGATTTGGCGCGCGCCGGTTCGCCCGCCAGTTCGATCGTTTCGACGCGGTCGAGCAGTTCTTCAAACAGGATGCGCATTTCCAGCCGGGCGAGGTGGAGGCCGAGGCATTGGTGCGCGCCGGCGCCAAAGGCGACGTGGCGATTGGCTTCGCGGGTGGCGTCAAACCGGCGCGGATCGGCGAATTGGGCGGGGTCGTGATTGGCGGCGACATAGTTGATCATCAGCCAGTCGCCGGCGGCGATCGCCTGGCCGCCGAGTTCGGTATCGTGCGCGGCGGTGCGCATGAAATGCTGCACCGGGGTGGTCCAGCGGATCGCTTCTTCGACAATTCCGGGCAGCAGCGAGCGGTTGGCGCGGACCAGCGCATATTGCTCCGGGTCGCGTGCGAGTGCGAGCATCGCCCCGGCGGTGGAGGCAGAGGTGGTATCGTGCCCGGCGCTGGCGGCGATGATGTAGTACCCGGCGGTGTCGCGATCGCTGATCGGGGCGCCGTCGATCGTGCCGTTGGCGATCACCGAGGCAAGGTCGCCAACCGGATGGCGGCGGCGATCGGCGGCGAGCATGCTGAAATAGGCTTCAAAATCCTTGACCGCGCCGGCGACGATCTGGGTGATCATTTCGGGCGGCAGGTTGCGGATGCCCGACTGGTTGAGCTCTTCGTCCTGGCCGCCGAACATCTGTTGCGTCAGCACCAGCATGCGCGGTTCGTCGGCTTCGGGTACGCCGAGAATCTGCATGACCACGTGGAGCGGATAGGGGCTCGAGACCAGTTTGGTAAAATCGCCCTCGCCGCCGGCATCGAGCAGGCGTTGCACGCTGGCGCGGGCGATGCGGCGGATCTGCTGTTCGATCGTGCGCAAGTTGCGCGGCATGAACCAGTCTTGCGTCAGCCGGCGCAGCGGCGGGTGCTTGGGCGCGTCCATCTGCACCAGCGATTCGACCAGATGCGGGCTGCCGCCGGTAATCGCGCGGGCCAGCGCCTCGGTGCTGCGCAGGGTAAACACGGTGCTTTTGGGATTGTTGAGAAAGGTCTGGTTGAACTTGCTCACGGTCAGCACGTCGTCAAAGCCGGATACCAGCCAGAACGGTTCGTGGCTGTCGTCGGCGGCAATCACCCGGCCGACGCCGAGGCCATGGCTGCGCAGCCAGTCAAACTGATCGAGCAGCGGGTCCCACGCGGCATAGGCGTGGGGATCGATCACCGCGCTGCCGATTTCGGCGGGGATGACGGGGGATGCGCTGGCCATGTGGCGGGTTGTCCTTGCGGGTAGGCGGTCAGGCGGGGGCAGCGGCGCGGTATTCGTCGCGCAGCAGGCGTTTGAACAGTTTGCCGGTGGGTTCGCGCGGCAGATCGGCGCGAAAATCGATCTGGCGCGGCAGTTTGACCCGGCTCAACTGCGGGGCAAGCCAGGCCAGCAGCTCGTCGGCCAGCGCCGGCCCGGCCGTGGTGATGTCGGCCGGCTGCACCACCGCGACGACGCGTTCGCCCATGTCGGGATCGGGCGCGCCGATCACCGCGACATCGGCCACTTTGGGGTGAGTGACCAGCAGGTTTTCGATTTCCTGCGGATAGATGTTTACCCCGCCGGAAATGATCATGAAGCTCTTGCGGTCGGTCAGGAACAGATAGCCGTCGTCATCCTGCCAGCCGACATCGCCCAGGCTGGTCCAGCCGTGCTTGTTGGTGGCATCGGCGGTCTTGGCCGGATCGTTGTGATAGGAAAAGGTGCTGGCGCCTTCAAAGAACACCTGGCCTTCGGTGCCGCGCGGCACTTCATCGCCGTGTTCGTCGCAAATGCGGATCACCCCGAGCAGCGCGCGGCCGACCGAGCCGGGGCGTTGCAGCCATTCCTCGCTGGAAATGAAAGTGAACCCGTTGCCTTCGGTCCCGGCGTAATATTCGCGCAGGATCGGGCCCCACCATTCGATCATCGCGCGCTTGACCGGCACCGGGCAGGGCGCGGCGGCATGGACCGCGCATTTCAGCGATGACAGGTCGTAGCGCGCGCGCACCGCCGGATCGAGCTTGAGCAGGCGCACGAAATGGGTCGGCACCCACTGGCTTTCGCTGACTTTGTAGCGCTCGATCAGCTGCAGCGCGAGTTCGGGGTCGAACTTTTCCATGCACACCACAGTGCCGCCCAGCCGGTGCACGGTCATGCACCAGCGCAGCGGCGCGGCATGGTAGAGCGGCGCGGGCGAGAGATAGATGCTGTCGGCATGAAACCCGAACGCGGCGCGCGCCAGATCGAGCAGGCCATTGCCCGCGCCGATCGCCGGATCTTCGGGCAGCGGCACGCGCACCCCCTTTGGCTTGCCGGTGGTGCCCGAGGAATAGAGCATGTCGACCCCGGCGCGTTCATCGCCGATCGGGCTGTCGGGCATCGCCGCCAGCGCGGCGATCAGATCATGCTCGCCCGCTCCGTTCAGCCGCAATTGCGGGACACCGGGGGTTTCGGCGGCCACCGCATCGAGCAGCGCGGCAAAGGCATTGTTGCTGACCAGCAGCCGCGCGCCCGAATCGCGGGTGATATAGGCAACTTCGGGCGCGGTCAGCCGCGACGAGATCGCGACATAGACCACCCCGGCGCGCTGGGCGCCCCAGCACAGCGCAAAGAACACCGGATTGTTGTCAAAACACAGCGCGATGGTGTCGCCGATGGCGATGCCGCGCGCGCGCAGCAATTGGGCAAAGCGGTTGCTGGCCTGATCGAGCTCGCGATAGGTGACCACCTCGCCGCTTGATCCCATGATCACCGCCGGCCGGTCGGGGTGGGTGCGCGCGTGATGGCTGGGATGAAACAGCATGAACCGGGGCCTCTCGATCACCATGCGCCGGATCGGAGAACCGTCCGGACGCTGCTTTTGCGGGCAGGTTAATCGATCGATTAAGAAAAGCAACCGCGATTCCGGTGGGGCGCAGATCGGACCATGTTTGCGCTTGCCGCCGGGCGCGCCGGCGATCAGGATGCACAGGCAAGCATGGAGCGGGGTATGATGATGAAGGTGATGATCCGCGCGGTGGCGGTGATGGGATTGGCGATGGTCAGCGCGCCGGCGCTGGCTGATCCGGTGGTCGAGGCGGTGGCCCCGGCGCCGATCGATCCGGCGCGCCTTGCCGCAGCGCAAGTCACGGTTGATCACATCTTTCCGCTCGGCACTTATGCGCGGATCATGAATGGCACGCTCGACAAAGTGATCGACGGCATGATGGGCAACTTTGGCCAGATGTCATTGGCCGATCTGGCGGCCATGGGCGGGGCGGACAAAGCCGCGCTGGCAAAACTGCCCAAGGCCACGCTCGAAGACATCATGGCGATCTATGATCCGGCCTATCACCAGCGGATGACCCGATTGACGCACACTATGATGGACGGACTGGTCGATCTGATGACCAAGATGGAACCCGGCATCCGCGACGGGCTCGCCCAGGCCTATGCCACCCGCTACACGCTCGACCAATTGAACGAGATGAACCGGTTTTTCGCCACCCCCACCGGCACATTGTATGCCGCCAACGCGCTGGTGATCCAGATGGACCCGGCGGTGATGGCCAAGATGCAGGCATTCCTGCCGCAAATGATGAAGGCAATGCCCGATCTGATCAAAAAGTCGGCCGCCGCCGCCGAAGGGCTGCCCAAACCGCGCGAGTGGAAAGATCTCAGCGCCGATGAAAAGGCCAGGCTGGCCAAATTGCTGGGCGTGTCAGAGGCTGATCTGGCCAAGGGCGCGGCGAAGTCCGCGCATTGATCAGCGCCACAGCGCGTTGATCCAGGCGGCAATGCGCACCCCGGCCATCGCCAGCCGCGTATCGACTTCACCCCGGTGCAGCCAGGCATATTTGAAGCCCATCGCCGGTTCGGCGGGATAGATCGTTTCGCGCAAGGCGGCGCTTTCGTTGATCCAGGTCGCCGGGCGGGCGTCGGCCCAGGCGCGGGCGCGCTCGGGGGTGATCGTGCGCGCCAGAAACGCGGTATATTCGGTATAGGACAATTGGCGATCGTCGATCATCGCCGAATCCCACACCGCGTGCAGGTTGGTCGGCCGGCCCATCCAGGTGACGGCCACGTCGTTGCCGCCGCGATCGCCCGGGCGCCCGGCGTGGAGCGGCTGATGCAGATCGCCGATGATATGCACGGCAAAGCGCAAGGCGCGCTGGCGATCGGCCAGCGAGGCATGGGGATCGCGCAAGGTGGCGCGAAACTGCGTCAGCGCGGTCACCGCGTCGCCCTCCGGCGGGGCCAGCGCGGTGGTATAGCCCTGCCCGGTCGGCACCGTGACATAGTGCCAGGGGCTGGCGGTCTTTTGCCAGAACGGATCGGGATTGGAGCGCTGATCATCGGGCCAGGTCGATGCTTCGGCCAGCGATTCGCTGCCGAGGATGGCGCGCACATGCGCGCGCGCGGCCGGGGTCAGCCGCGCCTCGGCCAATTGCGCGGTAACGCGATGGCCGGTGGGGCCCCAGGCAGCGGCGGGAATGGGGGCGGTGATCAGCGCGGCGGCGGCCGCGATCAGGATTTTCGTGCGCATGCCGCATGATAGCATGCGATTGTGACGAATCGACCGGATTTGCAGGGCAGGAAATCAGCACGCCATGGTGCGGATGCTGATCCGCCGATTAGGCCGAAATTAGCGATTTTGCGGCGATTTTGCCGGGGCACGGTCAGGCGTGCATGGCAATCAAAAGGCAGGACGATGGCACCCAGTTCGCAATCCGTGTGGCCGACCAGGCAAAGGCCGGCGCCATCGCCCAATGCGCTGATCGCGCTGGCCTTTGTGGCGATGGTGGTGATTTCGGCGGTGGTCATGCTGGTTGACGGGATCGGCTGAACCGCTTGCCAGCGCGCGCGACGCGCGGCATGGCCGGACTGCCATGCGTATCGCCCTGTTTGAACCCGAAATCGCCGGCAATGTTGGCGCCGTGCTGCGGCTGGGCGCGTGCCTGGGCGCGGCGGTCGATCTGATCGAACCGATGGGCTTTGCCTGGGATGATCGGCGGGTGCGCCGCGCGGCGATGGATTATATCGACCATGTCGCGATCACCCGCCACGCCGGGTTTGCCGCGTTTCGCGCCACGCTGGGATCATCTCGGCTGGTGCTGTTGACCACCAAAGTGCCGCAATCGGCCTATGCCTTTGCCTATCGCGCCGATGATGTGCTGCTGTTCGGCAAGGAAAGCGCCGGGATTCCTTCCGAGATTGCCGCGCAATGCGATGCGCGGGTGCGGCTGCCGATGGTGCCGGCGGTGCGCTCGATGAACCTCGCCACGGCGGCGGCCCTTGCCTTGGGCGAAGCCTTGCGCCAGACCGCGCTGCTGCCGCAGTGAATGCAAAACGGGCCGCCCCTTGGGGACGGCCCGCAATGTTTGGTATCGCGACAGGGTTCAGGCGAACGCGACGGCGGTCTTGCGCCGGCGCAGCATCATCGCCACCACGCCGAGGCCCATCAGCCCGACCATGCCCGGTTCGGGCACTGCAGTACCGCCCGAGCTGGTGCCGCCCGACGAGCTGCTGATGCCGCCGTTGATATCGCCCAGAATCTGGCAGCTGGCGCAACCGGGCGCCGACCATTCGGCCCACAGCTTGATGTAGCTGCCTTCCATTTCCAGCATGTCGGGATGCGACGCGTCGGGGTTGATCAGCGAATAGGTGTGGCCACCGAAATTGATGCTGCTGCTCGGATCGATCGCGATGTTGTACATGCTCATCGGCGAAGCACCGCCCATGAACCCGGCAAAATTGCCGGTGAATGCGATGTTGATCGCCCCGCCGTCACCGGTGAACGTGCCGGTCCCGGTGGTGGTGTTGACTTGCAAGTCGCCGGTGAACGGCTGCTGCCCGGGCAGTGTGCCGACATTGACAATGGTCATGCCGGTATTGCCCGACATGGTGTAATCAAAAATTTCGGCATTTGCGGAAGTGCCAGCCATAAGGCCAAGCATTGCCACCGATGTTGCGACAATTGTGCTGATCGTTTTCATGATGACTGCCAACCCCACTGAGAATCACTGAACGGAAACCTCGTGAGGATCGGCTAACATCGCCGGCAAAGCTTTGCATGCGGGTTAACCATGAATAATGGTCCCAAAACGGGATCGCAGGGCGCCGTACACCAATTCAGACCGCCCAATTCAGAAAGTGTACCGCAATGACGCATTTGCGCCGTGAGTATTGGGCTTCAGAATCGTGATCTGGTTGCGCACGACATTGGCGTCGGAATAGTTGATGCCCAGATTGGCGCTAAGCCCGCGCCCGAGATTGTAGGCCATGCCGGCCGACACCGCGGATTCGCTCGAACCGTCGATCTGGCCGTAATGGCCTTCGAGCGACAGGCCGATTGTGCCGAGCTTGGTCCGCGCGCCGCTCGATACGTACCAGCGGTTGAGTTCGAGCCCGCGCCCGGTCAGGCGTTCAAACCCGCTGCCGAGGTCATAGATGCTGCTGCCGTAAGTAAATTCAGCCACGCCGCCCAGACCGTCAGAGCGCAGATCGCCCAGACCATCGGCAATCGCCACTTCGCTCCGGCGGAACCGCGCGCTCAGCCGGATGTCATGATCGATGATCGGGCGGTGCCACGAGGAGCCGAGTTCGAAATCGCCATCCTGATCGACCACCGCGTCAAAACTGGCCGGGCCCTGGCGCACCTGATAGCCGCCGCCCCAGCGCGACAACTGGCCGAGAAAATCATCATAGGCGAGCACGGTTTCGCCATAGCCGGGCCGCCGCCGCGTATCATTGCGCACCAGATTGCCGACATTGCCGCCATAGAGCGTGCCCCAACTGGTGCGGACATAGCCGTTGACGAAGCCGTTGTAGGTCTTGTGGCCCCCGGCATAAGTATTGCAAAAGCTGCCGCAGGCCGAATTGTACAGCCCGCCGTTGCTGGTATATTCGCCGTAATAGACCACGCCCACGGTCCAGCGGTTGCCCAGACGCCGCGCCACTTCGATCTGGCCGGCGCCGGCGATCCCGGGATCATCGCCCGACACCCAGTATTTGCGGTTCAGGTCGTGCGCCCATACCGCATCGACCAGCCCGGAAATCGACACTGTGGCGGTTGCCAGTTGAAACGCGATCGGCCGATCGAGCGCGTTCAGATCGCCATAGGACAGCACGGGCGCCGATCGCGATGGCGTCGGCACCGGCGCGGCATCGCTTTGCGCCAGCGCGGCGCGGGCATAGGCGGCGGCATTGGCATCGGCGGCGGTGACAATGTCATCGGCGGGCAGCGGCGCGGCCTGCAGCTTGGCCTGCGCCATGGCCGCAGGCGCCGCCAGCAGCGCCAGCGCGCAAACGGCCATCGCGGCGGGAGGCAAGTCTTGGCGCATGATCATGCCACCCGCCCGAACCAGGTCGCGGCAATATGGTCGGCCAGCGCATAGCCATTGACGGTGGCCTGCTGATGGTCGCGCAACCAGTGCACCCCGCCGTAAATCCGGCTCATGCCGTTTTCTTCGGCCATCGCCGACAGCGAGGTATACGTCCGCGAGACCCCCTTGAGCACCGGCCAGATCACCTGATCGGGCGCGGCATGGGTAAAAGTGATCGCATCGGTGCCGATCACGCGCGCGAGAATCCGCGCGGCGGCTGCGCCCATTGTCGAATGCCCGGCGGTAAAGCTGGGGAAATTGGGGGTCGGGATCAGCGTGCGCCAATGCGGATCGCGCACCACGCGCGGATCGCGGTTGCCGAACTGCGCTGCGCGCAGGCGGATTGCGGTTTCCGGGCGCAGGATCGCGTTCTGGTATTTGGTGCGCCAGCACACGATCGATGCATCGCACTGGCCCATGCCGAACAGCGCATAGGCGCGCGCCTTGTCGAGGAAATCGAACCCGCGCATCGCCAGCAGCTTCATCGCGATGATCGCCAGATGCCCCGGCGTGGTCGCGCCCCACGGGCCGTCTTCCCAGAAAATCGCGATCATCGCCTGATCGGGCGTGCGCGCGCTGCTGGTGGCGCCGCCCATGGTGTGCAGCAGATGGAATTCTTCGGCAAATTCGGGGCTGCGCGGGTCATAAAATTCGCCCTGGGCATAGTCGGCAGCCGATTTGATGCCCCACGGCTTGATCCGCCCGTGGCCGGGGAACAGTCCGCGCAGATAATCGTCAAACGCCGGGCCGGGGTTCCAGCCGTAATGTTCGCCGGTCGGAATCCACGCCAGCACATCGTTGCGCTGCGGCCAGGTGTTGAAATAGTAGCTGATTTTGGTCGCGCCCGACCCGTCAAAGGTGCGCATCTTGACAAAATGCAGCCCGACCTTGCGCCCCCATTCGGCGCCCAGCGTCTTGGCATCGGATGCCGCAAAGCGGTCCATGAACGCGGCGCGCTGGGTGATCAGCGGGGTCAGGAGGACTTCGGAGGCGACCGTGGCAAAGGCGGCGCCATAGGCCACTTCGGGATCGGCGCCCGCCGGGGCCGGGCCCAGCCCGAAATTGTCGGCATAGCGCCCGGCAATTGCATTGGCGGCAACAAACCCGGCCACCGCCGGCCCGGCCAGGCAATAGGCAAAGCGCGGCGGCGCCAGCATCGAATCGCGCGCCTGCTGCACCATCACGTCCATCCACCAGGTCGCGCTGTCGTTGTCGCGCGCGCTGATCACCTGCCCGGAATACGAGCCGGTGCGGCCAAACGGCACGGCGCATCCGCCAAGGCCGAGCGCGCCCAGCGCCGCCCCGCTACCCAGAAAGCCCCGCCGGTTGATCATTGTCGCTGTGTGATCCGTAAAAGTGCCGATGCCGCCAGCCTACAGAGATATCCTTAATATTCATTTGGCATGGTCGGGCCGCCATCAAACCATTGCGAGGCCGATCGATGCCCATGCCTGTTGCGTTCAACCCGATGCCGCGTCGACGCGCGTTGTGGCCGGCGCTCGCCGCGCTGGCGCTGGCCGGCTGCGGTGCGGCCGCGCATGATCCCCAAGCCATGCTGCGCGATGGCAATGCGGCGGTGGCGCGCAATGACTGGCACGCGGCGGCAGACCTGTTGCGCCCTGTTACCGACGATGCGCAGACCGATCCGCGGCTGCAATGGCTGGCGGGGCGGGTCGCGCTGGAACAAGGCGATGCCGATCGCGCGGTGCAATTGCTGGGCGCGGTGCTGCGTGCGGCCCCGGGTGCGCTGCCGGCCGATCAGGCGGCGCAAGTTCGCCCACTGCTGGCGCGCGCGCAACTGGCGCAGGGCAATGCCGCGCGGGCGCTCGAAACGCTGGGCAATGGCGAACCCGCCGATGCCGAAGCCGCCGCGGTCAAAGTGCGCGCGCTGGCGCAATCGGGCAATCCCGGCGGGGCGATGGCGCTGCTTGACCACGCGCTCGGACAATGGCCGCAGGCGGTCGATCTCGATCTGCTCGATGCCTTGCGCGCTGCGGCGGCGGGGCATGCCGACCGCGCCGATGCGATCGCGCGCGATCTGCTGGCGCGCGCGCCGGGCGATTTCGACGTGGCGGTGTTTGCCGGGCAGCGCGCGCTGGCGGCGCAGCGGCTGGATGAGGCGGCGCGGGATTTTGACCGCGCCAATCATTTGCGCCCCGATCATCAGGCGCCGATGCTGGGGCTGGCCGGGGTGGCGCGGGCACGCGGCGATCATGCCGGCGAAGTGCGCTGGATCGATCGCGCGCGCCATGCCGATGCCGGCAATCTTGCGGTCGCGCTCTATGCCGCGCAATTGGCGCTCGATGCCGGCCATGCCGATCAGGCGGCGCAGATCCTGGCCCCGTTTGCCACCAAGCCCAACGGCAACAATGCGCTGCGCCTGCTCGCCGGGCTGACTTTTGCCCAGGTCGGGCGCAAGGAAGAGGCGATCGACCAGTTGAACGCATTCCTGCTGCACGGCGGCGAAGATGGCCGCGCGCGCTTTGCACTGGCGGTGCTGTTGACGCAGCGCGGCGATCAGGCCGGGGCGTGGCGTGCGCTCAAACCGCTGGCGCAGGCGGCCAATGCCACCGCGCCGACGCTGCAACTGGCCGCCGCGCTGGCCCGCGCCACGCATGATGGCGATGCCGCCGGCTATGCCGCGCGCGCTGCTGCTGCCGCCGCGCCCAATCCCGACGCGCCGGCGCTGGCCGAGGCGCAGGCGGCGATCAAGCGGCACGACTGGGCCGGGGCCGATGCGATCTATACCCGCCTGCTGGCCAATCCGCATGGCAACCCGGCGATGCTGACCAACAATGCCGCCTTTGTGAAAATCGAGCTGGGCCAGCCGGCTGCGGCGGTGCCACTGGCGCGCAAGGCGCTGGCGCAGTCGGGCCAAGATCCGCTGGTGATGGATACGCTCGGCTGGGCGCTGTTCAAGGCCGGCGGTGCGCGCGACGAAGCAGTGCAGCTGTTGCAGGCGGCGGCCGCCGCGCTGCCCGGCAATGCCAATGTCCAGGCCCATCTGGCGCAAGCGCGCAGCGCCGGATAATCAGCCAGGACAGGCTGCATGAAAAAGGGGCGCCGTCGCCGGCGCCCCTTTTCGTGAATGTCGCATCCTCTCCCAAACGCGACTGGCCGGTTGCGGCCTTTATTCGTCGACGCTGTCGCTGGCCGGGGCCGTGGTGGCGGCCAGGGTTACCGTGGTCGGTTGCCCGGCGGCGGCTTCGGCCACTTGCAGATAGGGCACCGGATTGACCGCTTCGCCGGCAATGCGCACTTCGTAATGCAGGTGCGGACCGGTCGAACGGCCGGTCGACCCGACATAGCCGATCACATCGCCTTTGTGCACGTGCTGCCCTTCGGCAACCGCGATGCGCGACATGTGGCCATAGCGGGTTTCCAGATTGGCGCCGTGTTCGATTTCGACGCACAGGCCATAGCCGCCAAACCAGTCGGCGCGGTGGATCACCCCGTCGGCGGTGGCGTGGATCGGCGTGCCGGTCGATGCGGGCAGGTCAATGCCGCGATGCATGCGGTATCCGCCCAGCACGGGGTGGACGCGCATGCCGAAATTGCTGCTCATCGAACGGCTGCTGGTGACCGGGACCAGCATCGGAATCGACGCCGAACCGGTATCGGCGAGGCTGCTCGACACCTGGCCATTGATCGCGCGGCCGCTGTCGAGCGCGCGCCAGTTGGCAAACAGTTGGCGGAATTCGCTGTCGGCCGGGGCCGTGGCGGTCATTCCGTTGCGGGCCGCTTCGGCCGCACGCAGCGGGGCGGTGATATCGGCCGATGCGGCGCTGCTGGCAAAGGCGGGGACAGCGATCAAGCCGGCGACCAGGCCCATTGCGGCAAAGACTGTGCGGTTAACCGACATTGCAACCCTTATGCGTTTTTGCGCGGATATGCGGATAAACCATTCCGGATGGACCGGCCCCCGCTCGCAGTCGGTGGGGTACGGGCAAGTGTTGCGTTCAGGCAACCCCTTGCATGAATTCATACGACAAACCGGCTGAACGACGCGCCGAGTCGTTGAACGGGGGTTTGATCGTGCCGCGAAAATGCCGGGTAACCAGTCTGTGCCAGGTTTTTGGCGGCGAATCCCCCCGTTCGGAGCAGACCCTGGTAAAGTGTGTGGTGCCAAGGCCGACATGGCGGATTTCATCATCGTAAATGCGCTGAAGGATGCGCGCGCTGCGGATATCGCCGGCGGCGGTGAACCGTTCGATGGTTACCGGGGTTACATCCAGACCGCGCGCTTCGAGCACCATCGGCACCACCGCCAGCCGCGCGGCGACATCGTGCGCGGTTTCGCGCGCGGCATCCCACAGGCCATCGTGCGCGGGCATCGCGCCATAATGGCTGCCCAAAGTGACCAGCCGCCGCGCCAACAGCGAAAAATGCATCGCCTCGTCCGCCGCCACACCCAGCCAGTCGGCCACGAAATCGCCGCCGCGTTCGCCGCCAAACCGCCCGGCGGCATCGAGCGCCAGATCGATCGCGACGAATTCGATGTGGCACAGCGCGTGGAGCAGCGCGATGCGCCCGCGTTCCGACCCGCCGCGCCCGCGCTTGGGCATGGCATTGGGCGGCAGCAGTTCGGGCCGCGCCGGGCGCCCCGGCACATCGGGCATGGCCACATCGAACAGCGGCGCCAGCTGCCCGGCGGCAAAATCGCGCGCCACCGCCCGCGTGGCCATGACTTTGGCGCGCGGATCGGCGGTCAACAGCGCGGCGCGGATTGCCCGCGCCACGCTGGTCGTGGTCTCAGCCATCCAGTGCCACCGCGGCGGCGAGCACTTGCGCGGCATGGTCCTTCACTTTGACCTTTGGCCAGACTTGCGCGATGCGCCCGTCAGTGCCGATCAGCAGCGTGGTGCGCTCCATTCCCATATAGGTGCGGCCATACATCGATTTTTCGGTCCAGATGCCCAGCGCATCGGACAGCCCGCCGGTTTCGGCATCGGTCGCCAGCGCCACGGTCAGGCCGTGCTTGGCGATGAATTTCTGGTGCTTTTGCGGGCTGTCCTTGCTGATCCCCAGCACCGCCACCCCGGCGGCGGCGAACTGGTCGGCCAGCGCCGAAAAATCGCGGTTTTCGGTGGTGCAACCGGGGGTGTCATCCTTGGGATAGAAAAACAGCACCAGCTTCTGCCCAGCGAAATCGGACGGGCGCACGGCGCTGCCGTCGGGGCGGGTCAGCACGATGTCGGGCACGGCGGCCCCGGGGGCAAGCGTCATGGTCAGGCAATCTCCAGCGGTTGGTCAAATACGGCGTGCCAGGTGGCGGCAATCGTGCCGCGCGCGGCGGCCACCGCCGCCAGCAGGTCTGCCCAGTCGGCCACCCCGCACGCGGCGGCGACAATGCCACGGCTGGCCGGCGGCGGATAGGCACCATCAGGGGCAACCAGCCGCACCACCACCAGCAGCCGCGTCAGCAGGTCATGCGCGGCGCGCAATTCGGGCGGAACATGCCCGGCAGCGGCCAGTGCATCGATCGCCTGACCCAGATCGGGGTGCAGCGCCATGGCCCGGCGCAATTGCAGAAAATGGACGATGAATTCGGCATCGACCAGCCCGCCGCGCAGCAGTTTGACATCGAGCGCACCGCGCGGCGGTTTGTGCCGCGCCATCTCGGCACGCATTTTCAGCACGTCATGGCGCAAAGTTTCCGGATCGCGCGGGGCCGACAGCACCTCGGCAATGATCGCGGCCAGCGCGGCGCGGTCTTCGGCGCTGCCGAACACCGGGCGGGCGCGGCACAGCGCCATGTGTTCCCAGGTCCAGGCTTCGTGCGCCTGATAGCGGGCAAAGCTGTCAAGGCTGACCGCGATCGGCCCTTGCGTGCCCGACGGGCGCAGCCGGGTATCGACATCATAAAGCGCGCCGGCCGCAGTCTGCGTCGACAGCGCCACCGTTATGCGTTGCGCCAGCCGCGCATAATAGAGCGTGCCGCCCAGCGGCCGCGCGCCATCGGATTCGCGGGCAAAATCGCCGCTGAACAGATAGACCAGATCAAGGTCGGATGCATGCGTCAGCGCCCCGCCGCCCAGCCGCCCCAGCCCGAGGATCACCGGCCGGCTGTCGGGCACCACCCCGTGGGCGCGGGCAAATTCGGCGGCGGTGGCGGCGCTCAACACCGCGATGGTCGCTTCGGCCACCCGCGCTAGCGCGGCGGCGACGGGGATCGCACCATGCGCCCCCTCGATCAGTTGCACCCCCAGCGCAAAGCGCAGCTCGCCGACCTGCCGCCGCACCGTATCGAGCAGGCACTGGTAATCATCGCCACGTTCGCTGCGCGCCAGTCGCGCGCTGATTTCGCCCACGCTGCCGGGCAGATCAAACGCGGTGCGGTCGATCAGCGCATCGAGCAGATCGGCGCGCCCGGCCAGCGCATCGGCCAGCGTCGGCGCATGCGCCAGCACGCGCATCACCACATCGAGCAGCGCCGGCCGCGCCTCGAGCAGATGGAACACGTTGATCGCCGAGGGCAGGTGTTCGAGCAATTGTTCCCAGCGGGTCAGCGCGCGGGTGCGATCGGGCGCAGCGGCCAGCGCGCGCAGCAGCGGCGTCCTGATCCGGGCAAACGCCTGCCGCGCCGCATCGCTGCGCAGCGCGCGCAGGCGGCCATTGCTCCAGCTTTCCACCCGCGTGGCCAAGGCTTCGGGTTCGTCAAACCCCAGCGCGGTCAATTCGCCCGCCAGCGGCACCGGCGCCACGGCCACCGCGCCGCGCGGGGTCCACGAGGCGATCAGCGCATCAAACCGCGTGCCGACCAGATCGGAAATCGCCGCCAGTTCGTCCACCAGCGCGGTGCCATCGGCCAGCCCGTCGAGCCGCGCCACGCCCTCGAGCGCGGCCGGATCGGCGGGCAGGCTGTGCGTCTGCTGATCGGCGACCATTTGCAACCGGTGCTCGATCGTGCGCAGCCGGTCATAAGCCTGGCCCAAGGCCTCGGCATCGGCCAGTGCGATGATCCCGGCCTGCGCCAAGGCATCGAGCGCGGCGCGGGTGCCGCGCAGCCGCAGCGCCGGATTGCGCCCGCCGTGGATCAACTGGTGCGTCTGCGCGAAAAATTCGATCTCGCGAATGCCGCCGCGCCCGCGCTTCAGATCATAGCCGGGGCCGACGCGCTGGCCGGCCGCGTAATGGTCGCGGATGCGCGTGGTCAGCTGGCCGATTTCGGCAATCGCCCCGAAATCGAGGCTGCGCCGCCACACGAAGGGGCGGATCGTATCGAGAAACGCCGCCCCGCGCGGCACATCGCCGGCAGCGGCGCGGGCGCGGATGAAGGCGGCGCGTTCCCACGCCAGCGCGCTCGATTCGTAATGGCTGATCGCCGCGTCGAACGGCAGCGCCAGCGGGGTGATTTCGGCCTGCGGGCGCAGCCGCAGATCGACGCGAAAGACATAGCCTTCGGCGGTGATCGTCGACAGCGTTTCGACCAGCCGCCGCGCCACCAGTTGCGCCGCCTCGGCAGGATCGTCGCGCGGCCGGCGCGGCAGCGCCTCGGGGTCGAACAGCAGGATCGGATCGATGTCCGATGAATAATTCAATTCGCCCGCGCCCTGTTTGCCCAGCGCGATCGCGCTGAACCCCGCCGGCACGGCATCGGGCACGCGATGGCGGATCGCCGCGCCAATCGCCGCATCGAGCGCACGATCGGCAAACCCGGACAGCGCCCCGGTCACTTGCGCCAGACCCCAGGCCCCGGCCAGATCGGCAATCGCCACGACCAGGCTCAGGCCCAGCCGTTCGCGCCGCAGCGCCACGCCGATATCGGCATCGGCCCGCCCCGGCACCGCCTGCAACGCGGCGTCGATTGCTCCGGCTGCCAGCAGTTCGGCCAGATCGGGCCGCCGATCGAGCGCGCGGGCCAGAAACGGCGCATGGGCGCGGGCGCGCAACAGGGCGTTGGGCCAATCGGTCATCATCGCCATCCCTGCCGCGATCACGCCCGGTGTTCAAGCGCGATGAAACAGGCTAGCGGCGGGGCACGCACCAACCCCACCAAACCCGCGAGCAACCGATGTCCGATACCCACTGGCGCATGCCCCCCGAATGGCACCCGCAGGATCTGCTGTGGATCGGCTTTCCGCACCTTGCCGATGAATGGTCGGGGGTGATCGAACAGGCGCAGCAGCAGATCGCCGCCTTTGCCAGCGCGGTGGCCGATACCGGGCAACCGGTGCGGCTGGTGGTGCGCGATGCGGCCAATGCGGCGCGCGCGGCGGCGCTGGTATCGGCGGCGGTCACGCTGGACCAGCGCGTCTATGGCGATGTGTGGTTGCGCGATACCGGGCCGCTGGTGGTTGCGCGCGGGGCAGAGCGCGAAGCGCGGCTGTTCGGCTTCAACGGCTGGGGCGGCAAATACCTGATGCCCGGCGATCAGACGATCGGCGCCGATCTGGCCGAGAGCGTCGGGCTGGCGATGACGCGCGCCGACTGGGTGCTCGAAGGCGGCGCGCTCGATGGCGATGGCACCGGGCTGGTGGCGACCACCGCACAATGCCTGCTCAATCCCAATCGCAATCCGCAGCTTGCCCGCGATCACATCGAGGCGCGGCTGGCGCGCGATCTGGGGTATGATCGCGTGCTGTGGCTGGGCGACGGGTTGATCAACGATCATACCGATGGCCATGTCGACAATCTGGCGCGGTTTGTTGCGCCCGGGCGGCTGGCGCTGCCCTGTGCCACCGGCGCGGATGATCCCAATGCCGCGATCTATGCCGATGCAGCGGCGCGCGCGCGCGATTTCGGGGTGACGGTCTTCCCGGTGCCTTCGCCGGGGCGGATCGAATGGGGCGGCATGGTGCAGCCGGCCAGCTACATGAATTTCGTGGTGACCAACCACGCGGTGATCGTGCCGATTTTCGGATCACCGCATGATCACGACGGGGTCGCCGCGATTGGCGAATTGTTCCCCGGGCGCGCCACGATCGGGCTGATGGCCGATGCCGTGCTGGCCGGCGGCGGCGGGTTTCATTGTTCCAGCCAGCAGGTGCCGAAGGTTTGAGTCGGGGTGGGTGGGCAAATGCGGACGACCGGTTTCGCGGCACTTGCGGTCATTGCGCTGCGATCACCTCGCCACCCCATGGTCATGCCGGACTTGATCCGGCATCCATCGCGCGGCCGGGTGGCGCGTGCCGCCAAATCGGCAACACTTGCCGTGTATGTGTTTTGAAATAGATCCGCTCATCCTGAGCCTGTCGAAGGATGCGCGCTGACGCTTGCCCCACGCGCGGAAAAAGCGCGTATGCTCAACCGTTTGCGCGCATCCTTCGACAAGCTCAGGACGAACCGGATTTGGGTTTTTGGGTGTTCCTGAACCACTTGTGTGAATGTCGTAAGTGCCAAGGAGGGGGGCGCAGGGACTGGAAGATAGTCCTGATCCAAAGGCCGAAGCCGGATTGGCATGATCTTGCAGCGAGCTTGGGCCTTGCTCCACTCCCGCCCGGCGGTTGAGGCCCGATGGATGCCGGATCAGGTCCGGCATGACCAACGTGGGTGTGAGGTCAGCGCGCCCAATTTGGACGTCCGCTTGCCTTCAAACCGCGCCGCCTAGGGATGTGTCTCTATCGGCATTTTCGCCTTGGCCGGGTCGACATTGCTTTCGAGCGTCTGGCCTTTGGTCCTGGTGCCTTTGGCGCGCAGCCGGGCGATATAGTTGAGCTCATTCAGCGCCACCGGATGCCCCGGGGCCAGCGCGAGGCTTTGGCGATAGGCTTCTTCGGCGCCGTCGAGATCGTTGTCTTCGGTCAGGATATAGCCCACCCCGCGCAAGGCGGCGGCCTGATCAAAGGCATGGCGCTTGTCGCGCGCGGCCAGTTCGATGGCGTGGCGGTAGCTTGCCAGCGCCCCGCTGAGATCGCCCGACTGGCGCTGTGCGGCGGCATATTCGACCTGGAAATGCGGATTGTCGGGCGCCAGTGTCAGCAGCACGCGCAATTGTGCCAGCGCCTCGGGCAGGCGGTTGAGGTTTTCCAGCACATAGCCGCGCAGGAACAGCACATCGCAATCGGTGCTGCGCAGCGCGACCGTGGTCACTTTGTCCTTGGCCCCCAGCGCCAGGCCGATCAGCATGGCGGTGGTGTCATAAGCGCAAAAGTAGCGGGTGTCGCTATGCGCAACCTTTTGATTGATCTCGTCCGCCAGCGGGTCGAGCGCGGCCAGCGCGACGGCATTCTGGCCTGCGCGCACTTGTTCGATCGCCGCGCGCACAGTGGCGTCGACGCTGTCGCTGGCAGGGGCGTCGGCCGCCAGCAGCAGCGCCAGACCGATGGCAAACATGGCATCCCCCCGTGATCAAAAACCCGCCCGATGATACGCCAATTCACCGCCAAAGCGAGCCCGCCCGACATGGTAACCGTCGCGTTTTCGGGTGATCCGGTCGCACCAAGATTGACTTTTCGGGCTGCGCGCCAGTAAAGGCCGCCGCAGCCCGAGGCAGACACCGGTATTTCGACCGATCTGCCGAATGCGAGACGTGGGGAAGCCTGCAAACGCTCCATAAGTGTGTTTCATGCGTTTGTCAGCCGACCTTGCGCCGACGTGAAGTCTTGGAATGAAACGGTTTTTGATTGGTAATTGCGTGTTTATCCTGACCGTGGCGCTGGCCGGGTCGGGCATGACTCCGGCCCGGGCCGCACTGCCCGCCGGCACTTCGGCAAGCGATCAGGCCCTCGCCGATCCTGCCGCCCAGAATCAGGCTGGTGCCGCGACTGTCGCGCCCGCCGCTGCGGCCCCCGCTGCCGCCCCCACTCCCGATCCGCGCCAGGTTGAATGCATGGCCAAAGTGATCGTCCACGAAGCCGGCAATCAGGGCCGTCGCGGCCAGATCGCGGTGGCGCAAGTGATCCGCGCGCGGATGAACCGCCTCCACGCCGATGCCTGCACCGTGGTTGCCCAGCGCGGGCAGTTCTTCAACGTCAACCGCTATGCCCCCGCGCGCACCAGCGCAGTCTGGGCGCATGCGGTCGATATCGCCACGCAGACGCTGGCGGGCGGCGATGACGATGTCGTGCCCGGCGCGATGTATTTCCACGCCGCCGGCCACCCGATGAAGGGTCATGTCCGGCTGGCGCAGATCGAAGGCCAGGTGTTTTACCGCTGATCGGGCGGGCTTTGCCCTGGCCAGCGCGCCGCCCGCATCGCCGCGGCGGCGCGTTCGACCCGATCGACCACCTGATTCAACCCCAGCGCGCCGGCGCGATCGTGCCACCGGTTGGCGGCATCGATCACCGGCGCGGTGGCGGTGGTTTGCGGCAACTGGTTGGCCCAGTTGGCCACTGCATGCGAATTGAACAGCGCCAGCGCCAGGCACCCGGTGGCGATCACGCCAAAGGCCCAGCCCAGCCCGCCCGCCGGTGCCGGATCGGCATCGGGCGCTTCATCGGGCAGGTCGATCGGCGAATCGCCCCAGGGCAGGCCGTGGTCCATGGTGTGCGCTTTCAGCATTCAGTTGGATGTTAGCCAAGTCTGGCCCATGCGCAAAGCACCGGGGTCAGAACTGGAAATAGATGAACGGGGCAATCCCGCCGCCGCGCAAGCCTTCGACCAGCAGCAGCAGCAGCGTGCCCAGCGCGGCAACCGCCACGAACGGCAGCGCGCGCAGCCGCATGCCGATCTGTTCGATCGCGCGCGACGGGCCGAAATGGCAGGCCATGCCGATCGCGATCAAGGCCACGGTCCATGGCGTGGCGATCAGGCGGCCCGGGGCCATGTCCGCGATCCGCGCCAGAATTGCGGTCGCTTCGTCAAACCGCGTCGCGCGAAAAAAGATCCACCCCAGCGTGACGACATGAAACGTGAACAGCGTCGCCAGCCAGCGCGGCGCCGCCGGCAGCGCCGCCGGGCGCACCAGCCGCCACAGCCGTTCGGCCACCAGCCCGGCCCCGTGCAGCGCGCCCCAGATCACGAAGGTGATCCGCGCCCCGTGCCACAGTCCGCCCAGCACCATCGTCATGAACAGCGCCATGCAGGTCGCCGCCAGCCGCTGGCGTGATCCGCCGAACACCGCGATATAGAGATAATCGCGCAGCCAGCTCGACAGGCTGATATGCCAGCGCCGCCAGAAATCCTGCAACGACTGCGCGCGATAGGGCTGATCGAAATTGCGCGGAAAGCGCAAGCCGAGCAGCGCCGCCAGCCCGATCGCCATGTCGGTATAGGCGGAAAAATCGCAATAGATCTGCACCGCATAGCCATAGCTGGCGATCACCAGATCGGCCGCGCCATGCGCCGCCGGATCGGCAAACACCGGATCGACCAGATGCACCGCCAGATCGTTGGCGATCACCGCCTTTTTGATCAGGCCCCAGCCGATCAGCACCAGGCTGGTCGCCGCCACCCCGCGCGTCAGCCGGGGCGGCTCGCGCAATTGCGGCAACAGATGCGCCGGGCGCACGATCGGCCCCGCCACCAGATGCGGGAAAAAGCTCATCAAAGTGGCCAGTTCGATCAGCCGCGCCGGATCGCTGCGCCGCTGGCGCACATCGACGACATAGCTGATCCCCTGAAAGGTAAAGAACGACACCCCCACCGGCAGCACGACATCGAGCACCGGCAGCGCATCGTGCCACCCGGCCTGCACCAGTCCTTGATTGGCCGAGGCGGCAAACCAGCCGTAATATTTGAAAAAGCCCAGGATCAGCAGATTGGCGACAACCGCCAGCACCAGCCAGAACCGTGCCCAGCCGCGATGATCGCTGATCAACCGCCCGGCGCCCCAGTTGATCAGCGCGCTGGCCAGCAGCAGCACGACAAAGCGCGCATCGAACCAGCCATAGAACAGCCACGATGCCAGCAGCAGCAGGATCAGCCGCCAATCGCCGGCCCGCCGCAACAGCCAGTTGGCGGCGAACACCACCACGAAAAACACATGAAAGATCAGCGTTGGAAACAGCACCGGCGGCTATTTCGCCACAGCGGCGGCGGCGCGATCGAGATCATCGGCCAGCGCCCGGCCGAGCACCTGCCCGCCGGCCATGGTAAAATGGACATGATCGGCGCGCTGCATTCCGGCAGCGACCCAGGCCATGGTCGAACAGGGCCCGCCCATCGCCCCCTGCCAGTCCCACACCGCCACGTTCAGTTCGCGCGCCAGCCGCAGATAGAGCGCGCGCACCTGCGCCAGATGCCCCGGCACCGCCCAGCCGCCGCCGCAGGCCACGGTATCGGCCAGCGCGGGCAGCGCGACCTCGGCCCGGCTGCTGGCGGCATCGGGCGGCCCGATCAGCAGGATCGGCACGGCATGGCCCAACAGGCGCCGCAGGCGGGCGATCTGCGTGCGCAGCACGGTTTCGGATTCATCGGCCTTTAGCGCCGGATCAAACCCTTCGTTGGTGCCAAAGGCAATCACCAGCAGATCGGGATGCACCTCAGCCAGTTCGCGCGCGACCAGTTGGTCATCGGCGCGCGCCAGATGGCCCAGCCGCGCACCGACCACGCCCAGGCTCGACAGCGTGATCCCGGGGCGGCTGCGCGCAGTGGTCCACGAGGTGAGCGCCACCGGCCGATCATCGCGGGTGGTCAGTGTGGCCAGCGCGACCGGGTCGGGCGTGGTCCAGTCAAAACAGGCGAACCCCGGCGCGGGCGCGGCAAAATCGGCGGTCACCGGGGCGAGGCCGCTGCCCAGCGTGATGTCGAGCGCGCCGCGATCGGGCCCGGTCACCCCGCACAGCCCGAAGCGGTCAAAGGCGAAATCGGCATTGTCGGCGCGCAAGGCCAGCGTGGCGCCGGCATGCGCGGCGCTGGCGGTAAACCCGGTCAGCCCCAGCGGCACGCCATTGGCCTGATGCGCGCGGCCAAACAGCGCGCTGGTCTGCCATTCCGGGCTTTGCCGCGCGGTCACCCCCCAGGTCAGGTATCCCTGATAAGGGCGTCCGACCGGGCTCATCCCGCGTCCGGCGGCGCCATATTCGGCCTGCCAGCGCTGGCGCCAGCCCTGCACCACCATGTCGCCGGCGGTATGGCTGTCGCCGATCTGGACAATCGACAGCGGCTGCGCCGGCGGTGCCGCCAGCCGCGCCAGAAACGGCGCGATCGCTTCGGCATTGACCAATTGCCCGGGCACCGGCGCCGGATCGGCCAAGGCCGGCGCGGCGATGCACAGCGCGGCGGCGAAGATCAGCGCGCGGATCATGGCGCGTCCGGCGCACCCAGCCGGGCAATGCGGGTCAGCAAGGGGCGGGCGATCACTTCATAGCCGTGAAAGGTCATGTGGATTCCATCATCGGCGCGGGCCAGATAGCGCTGGTGCGTTTCGGGATCGACCAGTTCGCGCGCAAACTGGTGCCCGGCATCTTCGCTCACCGCCACCGGATCGACAAACGGCACGTGCAAGCGGCACATCAGCGCGGCCTGAAACCGGTTCATCGCCTGCACATCGCCATCATATTCGGCGCGGCGCATGCGCGGCAGCCCGACCCAGCCGACCGCCGCACCCTGATCGCGCAAGGCCTGCACATAGGCGGTGATGCGATCGCCGATCGTCGCCTGCCAGCCGGGGGTCATATAGGCCGATCCCTTGCCGTCCTGCCACACCCCTTGCGTATCGTTGGCGCCAAAATCGATCAGCGCAATGTCGATCGGCTGGGTTGCCAGCAGCGCCTTCAGATCATCGAGCAGGTTCACCGTGCGATAGCGGGTAAAGCCGATGCCTTCGCGGCTGTGGCGGATCACCTGAAAATCGTCGCGGCCGTGAAACGCCTGATCGGTGGCGGCCCACAGCCCTTCGCCAAAGCTGTCGCCAAATACGCCGATGCGCAGCGGCTGATTGGCGCGCAACCGCGCCACCACATTGCGCGACAGCGGGAAATCATCGGTGCAGGCCGCTGCGGCCACCGGCGCTGGCGCTGCCGCCACGCCAACCGGCGGATCGGCCAGCAGCGGCACCAGCGGATGCCCGCCGGTGCGAAACGCCACGACCAGCAAGACCCCGACGACGATGCCGATGAACAGCACCGCGCCGCGGTCGAACAGGGCCTTCAGAATGGTCAGGATCATCGCGGTCAGACGTGCCGATCAGATGGAGGGGGGCACGATCCGGCCTGCGCCGATGACGCGGGCAGCACAACGGAACGTGCGGCAAGACATTGGCGCATTGAATGACATTCCGCAGGACCGGGGCGGCACGCTCGCGTCAATAGAACGCGCGAGTTGCCGTCGCCAACCCCAAAAGCGTGGCACAATCAAATCGCCGCGTCATCCTGCGTTGCCCGCCAGCGCGCGCGGATCGAATCCGATGTTTCGCGGCTGCCGTCGTGGCTCCAGCCGGGCTGGCGCCACAGATAGCCGGCCTTGGCCGCCCACGGCGCGCGCCACAGATCGCGGGCGATCGCCGCCCATTCGTGGAACGCGATTACCGGCAGGCTGAACGTGCCGAGCTGGTGAACGATGCCATATTGCACCGGATCATCGGCGCGTTCGGGGGTGAAAGTGCCGAGCAGGCGGTCCCACACGATGAACACCCCGGCATAATTGCGGTCGAGATAGCGCGGATTGGTGGCGTGGTGGACACGGTGGTGCGACGGGGTGTTCATCACCGCTTCAAACCAGCGCGGCATGCGGTCGATCGCTTCGGTATGGATCCAGAACTGATAGACCAGGTTGATCCCGCCCACCGTCAACAGCATGCCCGGCGGCACGCCAAACAGCGCCGGCCAGATGCGAAAGGCAAAGCTGAGCGCGGGAAACCCGGTCCACGATTGGCGCAGCGCGGTCGACAGATTGTAATGCTGGCTCGAATGGTGGTTGACGTGGCTGGCCCAGAACCAGCGGATGCGATGCGCGGCGCGGTGGAACAGATAGTAATTGAAATCATCGAGCACGAACACCGCGATCCACAGCCACCATACCGGCGCCAGCGTCGCCACGCGGTGCAGATAGAGCCAGCCCGACGCCAGCGCGATGCCGCCGGCGGCAAAGGCTCCGGCAATCGTGCTGCCCAGCCCCATCAGCAGCGATGCCAGCGTGTCGCGCGGTTCATAGGCGGTGCGATCGTGCCGCGCCGCCCAGATCATTTCGACCACGATGGTGATGATGAACAGCGGCACCGCAAAGGGCACCACATCAAGCCCGGCCTGCGCGGCGCGCTGGGCCAGATCGGACAGCAGCGCGGCGGTCATGCGGCATGGTCTCCCAGTCGGCGCAGGCTCGCGGCCCACACTTGCGCTTGTGCGCCCAGATCGATGGTCAGCGTGCCGAACCCGGGATCGCCGGTTTCGAGCGTGAGCATCGTGCGATCGAGCCGGATGCCGTGGTGCGAGGTCAGCTGCTTGCCGACGAACCGCGCGCCGTGGCGGCGGACCAGCACCACCCGCCCGGCCTCATCGCGCACCAGCGCACCGATTCGCGCGCGGTCGAGCGAGATCTCGACGGGTTCAAACCCGGGCAGCGCGGCGCGCGCCAGATCGGCGGCATGCGCGGCATCGGCAATCCGCGCATCGCCGCCGAGTTTGAGCAGCCGCGCGAGGCCATAAAGCGCCACAATCAGCAGCAGTGACACCACCGCCTGCGCCGCAATGATCAGCACGGGGCCGATGCCGGGCCGCGCCAGCAGCGCCATGATCAGGTCTGGCAGTTTGCCGTGCATCGCGAGCGGTTCAGTCCTTGCCGGCAGCGGCGGCCAGCATGTCGATCTGCGCCGCGATCGGCGCAATGTCATAGCCGGCCGCGGCCGCCTGCGCGGCGATCTGCGCCGGCGCCATTCCGCGCCGCGCCATGGTCAGCGCCCACAGCAGCGTCGATCGCGTGCCCGACCGGCAATAGGCCAGCACTTTGCCGCCTTGCACCTGCTCGAGCGCGTGATCGAGCGCGGTCACCTGGTTGAGCGAGAACCCGGCATGGCTGACCGGAATCGCGACATAGGCCATGCCGGCGGCCTGCGCGGCGGCGGCAATCGCCGCGCCGGGGGTCTGATCGGCCGATTCGTCTTCGGGCCGGTTGTTGATGATCATCGTCACGCCCAGCGCCTGGGCGCTGGCGATATCATCGATATCGATCTGCGCGCTGACCAGCAGATTGTCGTCAAGCGTTCGAAACATCAGGCGGTCAATCCCTTCTGCGGGCGGCCAATGCCGGGCAAAATCAGCCCCTAGCCCGGCAAAACCCGTAGGTAAAGCGAGCTCAATTCGGCAAGGATGTCACACTGTAGCAGTCAAAACCGCAATGGCGACGATTCCGTTTCGCGATTCCCCTGTTTGTGGGTTATGGTCATTATGCAATGGACTGCGCCTGCCATTTTGGCCGGCTCAGTTTTGCGTATCGTACCGCCGGCTTCCGCGTCCGGTCTGCGGTATTGAGAAACGCAAGGGCGGGAAACAAGGTTTGTTGAATTTTATGGGTTTTGACAGAGGGCGGCGTCGCGGACGCGACAAGCGCGACGGTTTCGGCGAAGACGGTTTCGATCCCTACGGTGGCTTTGGCGGCGGCGGTGGTCGCGGCGGCTATGGCGGTGGTGATCGCGGTGGCTTTGGTGGCGGTGATCGCGGTGGATTCGGCGGCGGCGACCGTGGCGGTTTCGGCGGCGGTGATCGCGGCGGCTTTGGCGGCCCGCGTGGCGGCGGCGGCGGGGGCTTTGGTGGCCCGCGTGGCGGCGGCGGCGGCGGTGGTGGCGGCATGCCCGCCCAGGTTGTCGGCACCGGCAAGGGCGTGGTGAAGTTCTTCAACGCGCAAAAGGGTTTTGGCTTCATCAGCCGTGAAGACGGCGGCGAAGATGTGTTCGTGCACATCAGCGCGGTCGAACGCGCCGGCCTCGAAGGTCTGGCCGAAGGGCAGCAGCTCGAATTCAACCTGGTCGATCGCGGGGGCAAGATTTCCGCCGCCGATCTGCAGGTGGTGGGCGAAGTGCTGGCCGCTCCGGCCAAGCCGGCCGCGCCGCAGCGTCAGCTGACCGGTGAAAAGGCCACCGGCACGGTCAAGTTCTTCAACGCGATGAAGGGCTTTGGCTTTATCACTCGCGACGATGGTCAGCCCGATGCGTTCGTGCACATCAGCGCGGTTGAGCGCTCGGGCCTGCGCGAGCTGAACGAAGGCGACAAGCTGGAATTTGACCTCGAAGTCGATCGACGAGGCAAACATTCGGCTGTCAACCTGGTGCCGCGGCAGGGCTGACACAACCGATTTGCTTGCTGGCCGGCGTCGCGCCGGAGATGGCAAGTTTCATACGCGTGCAAATGGCGGCCCCTCGCAGGGCCGCCATTTGTCGTTTAAACGCCACGTCGGCACCCCAATCCTTTCGCATTGCGATTCATGTCCACCGCTGCGGGCCGTGCTGGCCCGGCGGATCTGCCCAGGAGCAAAGACCATGACGATCACCCCGTTGATGCCCGTATACCCCCGGTGCGGCGTGCGTCCGGTGCGTGGCGACCATTGCCATCTGATCAGCGAAGACGGCACCCGCTATCTCGATTTCGCCAGCGGCATCGCGGTCAACCTGCTCGGCCATTCCAACGAACACCTGATCGGCACGATCCAGCGCCAGGCCGCCACGCTGATGCACGTGTCGAACCTTTATGGCAGCCCGCAGGGCGAAGCGCTGGCGCAACGGCTGGTCGATCTGACTTTTGCCGACACGGTGTTCTTTACCAATTCGGGCGCCGAAGCGGTCGAATGCGCGATCAAGACCGCACGCGCCTATCACCAGCATGCCGGCGATACACAGCGGTTCGAACTGATCACGTTCAACAACGCGTTTCACGGCCGCACCATGGCGACGATCAGCGCGTCTGATCAGGACAAGATGCACAAGGGCTTCATGCCGCTGCTGCCGGGGTTCAAATATGCCCCGTTCGATGATCTGGCCGCGGCCGAGGCGCTGATCGGCGATCACACCGCCGGGTTCCTGGTCGAACCGATCCAGGGCGAAGGCGGCATCCGCGACGGGTCCGACACGTTCATCCGGGGCCTGCGCGATCTGGCCGATCGCCACGGCCTGATGCTGATCTTTGACGAAGTGCAATGCGGCGTCGCGCGCACCGGCACGTTCTATGCCTATGAACAATACGGTGTGCAGCCCGATATCCTTGCCACGGCCAAAGGGCTGGGCGGCGGGTTCCCGCTGGGCGCGTGCATGGCCACCGAAACCGCCGCGCGCGGCATGGTGTTCGGCACGCATGGCAGCACTTATGGCGGCAATCCGCTGGGGATGGCGGCAGCCAGCGCGGTGCTCGATGTGGTGGCCAACGACGAATTCCTCGCCAATGTCCGCGCCACCGGCGCGCGGCTGCGCGCGCGGCTGGAACAATTCATCGGCAATTATCCCGATGTGTTCGAACTGGTGCGCGGCAAAGGGCTGATGCTGGGGGTCAAGCTGCGGATCGAACCGCGCGCGTTTGTCGCGCACTTGCGCGATCATCACCAGTTGCTGACGGTCGCCGCCGGGGATCAGACGATGCGCGTGCTGCCCCCGCTGGTGATCGACGACAGCCATATCGACGAATTCATGGACAAGCTGTCGGCCGGTACCGCCAGCTTTGTGGCACAGGAACACGCGGCATGACCCGGCATTTCCTCAATCTGTCCGATGCCGGCGCGCCCGCGCTGGCGGCGATGCTGGCCGATGCCAGCGCGCGCAAGGCAGCGCGGCAGGGCCTGCCCAAAGGCGCGCCCGATGCCGATGCGCCGCTCGCCGGCCATGTGCTGGCGATGGTGTTTGAAAAGAATTCGACCCGCACCCGCGTGTCGTTCGACATCGCCATGCGCCAGTTGGGCGGCGCGGCGGTGATCCTTGAGGCGGGATCGACCCAATTGGGGCGGGGCGAAACGATCGCCGATACCGCGCGCGTGCTCAGCCGCATGGCCGATGCGATCATGCTGCGCACCGATGACCATGCCAAAGTCGAAGAACTGGCGCATTATGCCAGCGTGCCGGTGATCAACGGGCTGACCGATCTGTCGCACCCGTGCCAAATCGTCGCCGATCTGCAAACGGTGATCGAACACGGCAAGCCGCTCGCCGGGCTCGAATGGGCCTGGCTGGGCGATGGCAACAATGTGCTCAATTCGATTATCGAGGCGGCAGGGCTGACCGGATTTGGCCTGCGCATCGCGGTGCCCGAAGGGTACGACAGCGATGCCGGCTTTATCGACCGCGCCCGCGCCGCCGGGGCGCGGATCACGCTGACGCGCGATCCCGCCGTTGCGGTGGCCGGCGCCGATGTGGTGGTGACCGATACCTGGGTGTCGATGGGCCAGCCGCATGCCGGGGAAAAGCTGGCGGCGATGGCGCCCTATCAGGTCAATCCCGCGCTGATGGCGCAGGCACGCGCCGATGCGCTGTTCCTGCACTGCCTGCCGGCGCATCGCGGCGAGGAAGTGACCGATGCGGTGATCGACGGCCCCGCCTCGGTGGTGTGGGACGAAGCGGAAAACCGCATCCACGCGCAAAAATCGATCCTGCGCTGGGCGTTCGGGCAGATCGCATGACCGAACCGACCACGCTGTTTGATCAGACGCTGCTGTTCACCGTGCCGCACCGCGATGCCCGCGGGCGCGCGGTGCGGCTCGGCCCGGTGCTCGATACCGTGCTCGCCGCGCATGCCTATCCCGCGCCGCTGCGCACGCTGCTGGCCGAAGCGCTGGTGCTGACCGCGCTGCTCGGCAGCCTGCTCAAGGACGGCGACGGGCAATTGACGCTGCAGGCGCAGAATGCCGATGGCGTGGTCGATCTGCTGGTGTGCGATTATCGCGGCGGCGAATTGCGCGGCTATGCCCGGCATGATCGCGCCCGGCTCGATGAACTGGGCCCGGCGCCATCGCTGCACGCGCTGTTCGGCGACGGCTTTCTGGCGATCACGTTTGATCTGGCCGCCACCGGCCAGCGTTATCAGGGGATTGTCCCGCTCGAAGGCGATTCGCTGGCGCAGGCCTGCGAAAGCTATTTCTTCCAATCCGAACAAGTGCCTACGCTGATCCGCGTCGCGGTCGATTGCAGCGGCCCGCACTGCGTGGCCGGCGGCCTGCTGCTGCAACACCTGCCCGAAGGCGAAGAAGGCCGCGAACGCCTGCACGCCCGGCTCGACCACCCCGAATGGGATCACCTGTCGATCCTCGGCGGCACCGTGCAGCGCGCCGAACTGATCGACCGCGCGCTGCCGCTCGAATCGCTGATCTGGCGCCTGTTCCACGAGGAACGCGAAGTGCGCGTCAGCCACGGCCCTGCGCTGGTGCGCGGCTGCCGTTGCACCAGCACTTATTACGCGCAAGTCCTCGCCCGCTTCGGCGAAGCAGAACGCTGCGACATGGCCAACGAAGCCGGTGCGATCGTGGTCGATTGCGCATTCTGCTCGCGCACGTTCGATATCATGCTCGATGATCTGAAATAGCGGGGCATTGCCGATGCACTGGACCAACCTGATCAGTCAGAGGGTCGATGGGGGTGGTGTCGCGGCAAATTCCAACAGCTAAAAAGTCAGGGAGCGGCGGGTTGGATTTGTCACGGGATGGCATCCCGCCGCCCGCAATTTCTCGATCAGGGCCGGTGATCCGTGCTCTTTTGCGAAGGCAAGCTCTGCGTCAGTTATGCCGGTGAAGCCAACCAGGATGACTTCTCCGGATGGCAAGGGGAACACTCGCGGGCCATCCTCCCGTTCGACGAGGATGAGATTCCTGATCTGACAGTCCGATTTGCCGTTGATTGACGCGCGGAACGGGATGCGATCGTGCAGCGACATGCGATCCATTCCCGCGAAGCGCCCCGCGCCGAGCAGAAGGTCGAATGCGAGCATTTGCTGCAGGATCAGGATCGGCCAGTCACCCTGTTCCGACACCGCGAATGTGAACTCTACCCCGGCGCCGGATTCTCCCGTCGGGTCATAATCGGCAGGATCCTGATCCCAGGGATTCGAGTAACCCGATGTAACATACAGCCAGCAAGGGCGTGCAGGTGTTGGCGCGAATTCGAAAACACCGCAAAACAGCCATCTGGGATCGATCTCGGTCTGATTGAATTGGCCAGAGAAAATATCCTGGGTGAGCGGGAATATCCCCCTGTTGCATGGGCCGAACAAAGCGGGATACGCTTCTTCCTCGCGAACCTTCCAAACCGCCTCAAGATCCAATTGCCATCTCCGGACAAACCAGCGCGCTGCTGCGCGCCAGTCTGCGCCGGGTCTTCCCAACATGCAAACCGACGTGCGTTCGGGAAGCGCGCGGCTGCAAACTGTCAGGGTTCGGCCAGCGCGGTTTTCAGGCCAAGCGGGGTGATCAAGCGCGCCAGTGCGGCGGCGAAGGCGAGTTTGGCCAAGAGGGCCGGCAGGGTGGGCAGGGTTTGAAGGCCGGTGGTCCACAGCAGGGCGGCGGCGAAGGCGATGCTGGCCACGGCCGAGGTGCATCCCAGCAGGATGGCGCGGGGGGCCAGTGCGCGGGGCAGGCGGGGCGGGGTGGGCCAGTGGCTGACGGTGCCGGCGCGGCGGGCTTTGCTGGCCAGCGCGCCGGGAACGAGGGTGGCCATCAGCGCGATCATGAAGGCCTGTGGGATGAAATCGAACACATAGTGGCCGATACCCCAGACCGGCACCGGGCGGGCAAAGCCGAACACGAGGGCAAAGAACAAGGCGGTCAGCACCATGTTGATCACGATGCTGACGGCAGTTTCGCGCCGGATATAGGCCGCAGCCTCGATAGTCATGATCAGTGCAGGCCCCTCAAATATGCTGCCAGTCCCATAGCAACGGCCCGCACGCCCGCAAACTATCGGGATGCAAGGGTGATAACCCTTGCCCGCCGGAGGCAAACAGTACCCCGTACTTCAGCAACTTGGCTGCACCAGAGGTCGGCTGTGCCCCGCACCAGCGCTTGCGGCAAGCGGATACGCCAATGGTCAGCCAACGGGGCGATCGGCCTCGGTGTTGAGTTCACCCATGCCGGTCAGTCGCATTACTCCGCAGCCGGGGAGTTCCACGCGCAGTTCCAGCGTGCCGCCGGCCGCTTCGACGAACCGGCGCAGCGTGGAAAGGTACAGGTCGGCCTGGCGCTCGATCTTGTGGACGGCGGGTTGTTTCACACCCAGGCTTTGGGCGATCTGCTCTTGCGATCGTGCCGCCAGTTTGCGCAGGGCTTTCAGTCCTTCGACTTCGGCATGCAATTCGGCGGATCGCTCGGCAATGCGTGCCTGGCTTTCGGGGGGCATGCTGGCGATGACTTCGTCCAGAGTGCGTCCAAGCACGCTTTGCGGCACAGGGTTTGGTTTGGCAGCCATGGTCACTTGCCTTTCAATGTTTCCAGATGCTCGGCAAACCGCGCATCGGCCTTGGCGATCAACGCCTTGTAAAACCGTTTCTGCGCGACCCCGGCCTTGTCACCGGCGACAAGGATGATCGCCTTGCGCAGCGGATCGAAGGCAAAGGCCACACGCCAAACCCCGTCTTGCGCATTGAACCGAAGCTCTTTCATGTTCGGGTGCTTCGACCCGCTGAGCGTATCGGCATGGGGCCTGCCCAAGGCGGGGCCATGCGACACCAGCAGGGTTGCCGTTGCCGCTAGCGCTTCGCGAACGCCAAGCGGCAGTTCGCCAAATTCGGCCTCGAATGCCCTGTGAAAAAGCACGGTCCATTGCACAGCGCCATATAACCCCTGTGCTATTATTTGTCGAGTCCGCATGGCGATCGCGCCCCGCAAACTATCGGGATGCAAGGGTGATAACCCTTGCCCGCCGGAGGCAACAAAAAGCCCCACCGGATCACTCCGGCGGGGCCTTTGCGCGCAAGAACGGCGGACGGGGCGATCAGGCCTCGTCGTCGCCCTTGATCAGGTAGTCGCCGGCATCGGCATCCAGCCCGTGGGTTTCGCCTTCGACAGCGGCGAGGGGGTCGTCGCCGATGGCGGCTTCGGGCCCTTGCTGCAGTTCGGCGGCGTGTTCCTCGGCGGCGGAGGCGGGCGCGACCAGCGCCGCTTCAAAGCGGCGGGTGGCGGCGCGCAGCGCGGCGTCGCGGCTGCTGGCGGCAACGCGCAGGCGGTTCATGCTGGCGCCGGTCCCGGCGGGGATCAGGCGGCCAACAATCACGTTTTCCTTCAGCCCGATCAGGTTGTCGCGTTTGCCTTCGACCGCGGCCTGGGTCAGCACGCGGGTGGTTTCCTGGAACGACGCGGCAGAGATGAACGAACGCGTTTGCAGGCTGGCCTTGGTGATGCCGAGCAGCACCGGCTTGCCTTCGGCCGGTTGCTGGCCGGGGGCGAGCTTGGCGTTGTGTTCGTTCATTTCTTCGAAGTCGAGCTGTTCGCCGGGCAGCAGGGTGGTGTCACCGCCGTCGGTGATTTCCACTTTCTGCAGCATCTGGCGGACGATCACTTCGATGTGCTTGTCGTTGATCTTCACCCCTTGGAGGCGATAGACTTCCTGGATTTCGGCAACGAGGTATTCGGCCAGCGCTTCCACGCCCAGCACTTCAAGGATGTCGTGCGGGTCGGGCGAGCCCGAAATCAGGTTGTCGCCCTTTTTGACGTAGTCGCCTTCCTGGACGTCGATCACCTTTGACTTGGGGATCAGGTATTCGACCGGTTCGCCTTCTTCGGGGATGATGGCGATCTTGCGCTTGGCCTTGTAGTCGCGGATGAATTCGATCCGGCCACTGACTTTGGCGATGATCGCGTTGTCCTTGGGACGGCGCGCTTCGAACAGTTCGGCAACGCGCGGCAGACCGCCGGTGATGTCGCGCGTCTTGGCGGCTTCGCGGCTGGCGCGGGCCAGCACGTCACCGGCCTGGACCTGCTGGCCGTCTTCGACCGACAGGGTGGTGCCCGGCGCCATCATGTAGCGCGCGGCCTCGCCCGAATTTTCGTCGAGCAGGGTCAGGCGCGGACGCAGGTCTTCTTTCTTGGCACGGCCGCCGGCGCGGTTTTCGGTGACCACGCGCTGGGCGATGCCGGTCGCTTCGTCGACCTGTTCGGTCAGCGTGCGGCCATCGATCAGGTCCTGATAGCGCACCACACCGGCCTTGTCGGTGATCACCGGGGTGGTGAACGGGTCCCACTCGGCGATGCGTTCGCCCTGCTTGATGGTCGCGCCGTTGGCGTGGAGCAGGTGCGTACCATAGGGCACGCGGTGCACCGCGCGTTCGCGACCTTCGGTGTCGATCACCGCGATTTCGCCGTTGCGCGCGAGCGACAGGCGACGGCCACGGCTGTCGGTGATGGTCGGGATGTCGCGGTGTTCGACGGTACCGTCGCACAGCGATTCGAGATGCGACTGTTCGTTGACCTGCGCCGCCCCACCGATGTGGAAGGTGCGCATGGTCAGCTGCGTGCCGGGTTCACCGATCGACTGCGCCGCGATCACGCCGACCGCTTCGCCGATATTGACCGGGGTCCCGCGAGCGAGGTCGCGGCCATAGCACTTGCCGCAGACGCCGACTTGCGATTCGCAGATCAGCGGCGAACGGATGCGCGCCGATTGCACGCCGGCGGCTTCGATCCGCACGATCGCGGCTTCGTCGAGCAGCGTGCCGCTGGGCACGATCACTTCGCCGGTCTTGGCCTCGATCAGATCTTCGGCCAGCGTGCGGCCGAGGATGCGTTCGCCCAGCGAGGCGATGGTCGAACCGCCCTGGACGATCGCGCGCATTTCGAGCGCGCGTTCGGTGCCGCAATCTTCGATGGTGACCACGCAATCCTGCGACACGTCGACCAGGCGGCGGGTCAGGTAGCCCGAGTTCGCCGTCTTGAGCGCGGTGTCGGCCAGGCCCTTGCGGGCGCCGTGAGTCGAGTTGAAGTATTCAAGGACGGTCAGCCCTTCCTTGAAGTTCGAAATGATCGGGGTTTCGATGATTTCGCCCGACGGCTTGGCCATCAGCCCGCGCATCCCGCCAAGCTGCTTCATCTGCGCCGGCGAACCGCGCGCGCCCGAATGGCTCATCATGTAGATCGCGTTGACCTGGCGTTCGCGGCCATGTTCGTCGAGCGGCGTGGCGCGCAGCTCTTCCATCATCGCGGCGGCCACCTGATCGCCGCAGCGGCTCCAGGCGTCGATCACCTTGTTGTACTTTTCCTGCTGGGTGATCAGGCCGTCCTGGTACTGCTGTTCGTAATCGGCCACCAGCGCCTTGGTTTCGTCAACCAGCGCGTCCTTGGTCGGCGGGATGATCATGTCGTCCTTGCCGAACGAGATGCCCGCCTTGAACGCGTTGCGGAAACCGAGCGACATGATCGCGTCGGCAAACAGCACGGTCTCTTTCTGGCCGGTGTGGCGATAGACCTGGTCGATAACGTCGGCGATTTCCTTCTTGGTGAGGAGCCGGTTGACCAGTTCGAACGGCACGGTGTGGCTTTTCGGCAGGCATTCGCCGATCAGCATGCGCCCCGGGGTGGTGTCATAGCGCTTCAGATAGGTGCGGCCGTTTTCGTCGGTCTGCGGCACGCGCGCGACGATCTTGGTGTGGAGCGTCACCGCGCCGGCGTCGATCGCCTGGTGCACTTCGGCCATGTCGCCCAGCAGCATGCCTTCGCCCGGCTCGCCCTTGCGGTCCATCGACAGGTAATAGAGCCCGAGCACCATGTCCTGCGAGGGCACGATGATCGGCTTGCCGTTGGCGGGCGACAGGATGTTGTTGGTGCTCATCATCAGCACGCGCGCTTCGAGCTGCGCTTCGAGGCTGAGCGGAACGTGGACCGCCATCTGGTCGCCGTCAAAGTCGGCGTTGAAGGCCGAACAGACCAGCGGGTGGAGCTGGATCGCCTTGCCCTCGATCAGCACGGGTTCAAACGCCTGGATGCCCAGCCGGTGCAGCGTCGGCGCGCGGTTGAGCATGACCGGGTGTTCGCGGATCACTTCATCCAGGATATCCCAGACTTCCTTGCGTTCCTTTTCGACCCATTTCTTGGCCTGCTTGAGCGTCATCGACAGGCCCTTGGCGTCGAGCCGGGCGTAGATGAACGGCTTGAACAGTTCGAGCGCCATCTTCTTGGGCAGCCCGCACTGGTGCAGCTTGAGTTCCGGCCCGGTCACGATCACCGAACGGCCCGAATAGTCGACGCGCTTGCCGAGCAAGTTCTGGCGGAACCGGCCCTGCTTGCCCTTGAGCATGTCGGACAGCGATTTGAGCGGACGCTTGTTGGCGCCGGTGATGATGCGGCCGCGCCGGCCATTGTCGAACAGCGCGTCAACCGCTTCTTGCAACATGCGCTTTTCGTTGCGCACGATGATGTCGGGCGCGCGCAGTTCGATCAGCCGCTTCAGACGGTTGTTGCGGTTGATCACGCGGCGATAGAGATCGTTGAGGTCGGACGTGGCAAAGCGGCCGCCGTCGAGCGGCACCAGCGGGCGCAGTTCGGGCGGGATGACCGGCACGACATCGAGGATCATCCATTCGGGGCGGTTGCCCGAATCGATGAACGATTCGACGACTTTGAGCCGCTTGATGATCTTCTTGGGCTTCAGCTCGCTCTTGGTGGTGGCGAGCTCCTCCATCAGGTCCTTGCGTTCCTGTTCGAGGTCGAGGTCCATCAGCATCTGCTTGACCGCTTCGGCGCCGATCCCGGCCGAAAAGGCGTCTTCGCCATATTCGTCCTGCGCGTCGAGCAGTTCGTCTTCGGTCAGCAACTGATAGCGTTCGAGCGGGGTGATGCCCGGTTCGATCACCACATAGGATTCGAAATAGAGAATGCGTTCAAGCTGCTTGAGCTGCATGTCGAGCAGCAGGCCGATGCGGCTGGGCAGCGATTTCAGGAACCAGATATGCGCAACCGGCGCGGCCAGTTCGATATGGCCCATGCGTTCGCGCCGGACTTTGGTCACGGTCACTTCGACGCCGCACTTTTCGCAGACGACGCCCTTGTACTTCATGCGCTTGTACTTGCCGCACAGGCATTCGTAATCCTTGACCGGGCCAAAGATGCGCGCGCAGAACAGGCCGTCGCGTTCGGGCTTGAACGTGCGGTAATTGATCGTTTCGGGCTTCTTGATCTCGCCAAACGACCACGAGCGGATGCGCTCGGGGCTGGCCAGGCCGATGCGGATCTGGTCAAAGCTTTCGGGCTTGGCCATCTGGTTGGTGAACTTGGTCAGGTCGTTCATAGTGGTATTCCTCGCCAGGAGGGAAATTGCGTAAAGGGGCGGCCGGGATCAGCGGGCGCCGGCGGGACAGGCCGCCGGCGCCGGCCGATCATTCCGCCGCTGCGGCCAGATCGTCGCCGTCCTCGTCGTCATCGAGCGCCGAGAGTTCGACGTTGAGACCGAGGCTGCGCATTTCCTTGACCAGCACGTTGAAGCTTTCGGGAATGCCGGCCTCGAAAGTATCGTCGCCCTTGACGATCGCTTCATAGACCTTGGTGCGGCCGACCACGTCGTCCGATTTCACCGTCAGCATTTCCTGCAAGGTGTACGCCGCGCCATAGGCCTGCAGCGCCCACACTTCCATTTCCCCGAAGCGCTGGCCACCGAACTGCGCCTTGCCGCCCAGCGGTTGCTGGGTAACCAGGCTGTAGGGGCCGATCGAACGCGCGTGGATCTTGTCATCGACGAGGTGGTGCAGCTTGAGCATGTAGATGATGCCCACGGTCACCTTGCGGTCAAACGCTTCGCCGGTGCGCCCGTCGTAGAGCGTGACCTGGCCCGAAGTTTCGAGCCCGGCCTTGGCCAGCATGGCCGACACGTCGGGTTCGCGCGCGCCGTCGAACACCGGGGTGCCCATCGGCACACCGGCCTTCAGATTTTCGGCCAGTTCAACCAGCTCGGCGGTGTTGCGGGCCTCGATCTCGGCGTAGTACTTTTCGCCATAGACGTCTTTCAGCTTGTCGATCAGCACCGACGGCGGGGCCGCCGTGGCCGGGTCGGGATTGGCATGGCGCCAGTCTTCGAGCGCTTCGCCGATCTGTTTGCCGAGATTGCGCGCGGCCCAGCCGAGGTGGGTTTCAAAGATCTGCCCGACGTTCATGCGGCTGGGCACGCCCAGCGGATTGAGCACGATGTCGACATGCGTCCCGTCGGCGAGGAACGGCATGTCCTCGATCGGCAGGATGCGGCTGATCACCCCCTTGTTGCCGTGGCGGCCGGCCATCTTGTCGCCCGGTTGCAGCTTGCGCTTCACCGCGACGAACACTTTGACCATCTTGAGCACGCCCGGCGCCAGTTCGTCACCGGCTTCGAGCTTGCCCTTGCGATCCTCGAACTTTTCCTGGATCGCCTTGACGGTGGCGTCGTATTGCGCCTTGACCGCTTCAAGCTGGGCCTGACGCGCATCGTCGGCCACCGCGAATTTCCACCATTCGTGGCGTTCGACATCGGCCAGCACCTGCTCGTCGATGGTCACGCCCTTTTTCACGCCCTTGGGCGCGGCGGCGGCAACTTGCCCGAGCAGCATGTCGCGCAGGCGGTTGAACGTGGCGCGGTTGAGGATGCCGCGTTCGTCTTCGCGGTCCTTGGCCAGCCGTTCGATTTCTTCGGCCTGGATCGCGCGGGTACGGTCGTCGATTTCGATACCGTGGCGGTTGAACACGCGCACTTCGACGATCGTGCCCGAAACCCCCGGCGGCAGCCGCAGCGAGGTATCGCGCACATCGCTGGCCTTTTCGCCAAAGATCGCGCGCAGCAGCTTTTCTTCGGGGGTCATCGGCGATTCGCCCTTGGGCGTGATCTTGCCGACCAGGATGTCACCGGGGTGCACTTCGGCGCCGATGTAGACGATGCCCGCTTCGTCGAGGTTGCGCAGCGCTTCCTCGCCGACATTGGGAATGTCGCGGGTGATGTCTTCGGGCCCGAGCTTGGTGTCGCGGGCCATCACTTCGAATTCTTCGATGTGGATCGAGGTGAACACGTCGTCCTTGACGATGCGTTCGCTGATCAGGATCGAGTCTTCGTAGTTGTAGCCGTTCCACGGCATGAACGCGACGAGCACGTTGCGGCCGAGCGCCAGTTCACCCAGATCGGTCGACGGACCATCGGCGATGATCGTGCCGGCTTCGACCAGTTCGCCCACTTTGACCAGCGGACGCTGGTTGATGCAGGTGTTCTGGTTCGACCGCTGGAACTTTTGCAGGGTGTAGATATCGACCCCCGACTGGCCGGCTTCGATATCGCCGGCAGCGCGGATGACGATACGCGTGGCATCGACCTGGTCGACAATCCCGCCGCGCAGCGCGGCGATCGCCGCACCCGAATCGCGGGCGACGGTCTCTTCCATCCCGGTGCCGACAAACGGCGCATCGGCCTTGACCAGCGGCACCGCCTGGCGCTGCATGTTCGAGCCCATCAGCGCGCGGTTGGCGTCGTCGTTTTCAAGGAACGGGATCAACGAGGCAGCGACCGAAACCAGCTGTTTCGGGCTGACGTCCATCAGCGTCACGGTATCGCGCGGCGCCATCACGAATTCGCCGTTCTGCCGGGCCGAAACCAGTTCTTCGGCAAACGAGCCATCGGGATTGAGCATCGCCGAAGCCTGCGCCACGGTGTGCTTCTGTTCTTCCATCGCCGACAGATAAGTCACGTCGCTGGTGACTTTGCCGTCGATCACCTTGCGGTACGGGGTTTCGATGAAGCCGTACTTGTTGACCCGGGCAAACGTCGACAGCGAGTTGATCAGACCGATATTCGGCCCTTCGGGCGTTTCGATCGGGCAGATGCGGCCGTAATGCGTGGGGTGAACGTCGCGCACTTCAAACCCGGCGCGTTCGCGGGTCAGACCGCCCGGCCCGAGCGCCGACACGCGGCGCTTGTGCGTCACTTCGGACAGCGGGTTGGTCTGGTCCATGAACTGCGACAGCTGCGACGAACCGAAGAATTCGCGCACCGCGGCCACCGCCGGCTTGGCGTTGATCAGGTCGTTGGGCATCACCGTCGACACATCGACGCTGCTCATGCGTTCCTTGACCGCGCGCTCCATCCGCAGCAGCCCGACGCGATACTGGTTTTCCAGCAGTTCGCCGACCGAACGCACCCGGCGGTTGCCGAGGTTGTCGATATCGTCAACTTCGCCCTTGCCGTCCTTCAGATTGACCAGTTCCTTGACCACCGCGAGAATGTCGTCGGTGCGCAAGGTGGTGATCGTGTCGGGGCAATCGAGGCTGAGCCGCATGTTCAGCTTGACGCGGCCGACCGCCGACAGGTCATAGCGGTCGCCGTCGAAGAACAGCCCTTCGAACAGCGCTTCGGCGGTTTCGCGCGTCGGCGGTTCGCCAGGGCGCATCACGCGATAGATATCGGCCAGCGCGTGGTCGCGATCTTCGGCCTTGTCCGCCTTCATCGTGTTGCGGATCCACGGGCCGGTGCTGACATGGTCGATGTCGAGCAGTTCGAGCCGGTCCACCCCGTGCTTGTCGAGCACGTCGAGGTTTTCCTGCGACACTTCGTCGCCGGCTTCGATCCAGATCCGCCCGGTCGATTCGTCGATCAGGTCGCGCGCCGAATACCGGCCAAAGATTTCCTCGGTCGGGATCAGCAGTTCGGCCAGGCCGTCCTTCGCCGCCTTGTTGGCAGAGCGCGGGCTGATCTTGGTGCCGGCGGGGAAGATCACTTCGCCCGAACGCGCATCGACGATGTCGAACGCCGGCTTGGCCCCGCGCCACTGGTCGAGCACGAAGGGCACGCGCCAGCCGCCTTCGGCGCGGACCCAGGTCACCTTGGCATAGAAATAGTCGAGGATCTGTTCGCCGTTCAGCCCCAGCGCATAAAGCAGGCTGGTCACCGGCAGCTTGCGCTTGCGGTCGATACGGACGTTGACGATGTCCTTGGCATCGAATTCGAAATCGAGCCACGACCCGCGATAGGGGATCACGCGGGCGGCAAACAGGTACTTGCCCGAAGAATGCGTCTTGCCGCGATCGTGATCGAACAGCACGCCCGGGCTGCGGTGCATCTGCGACACGATCACGCGTTCGGTGCCGTTGATGATGAACGTGCCGTTGTCGGTCATCAGCGGGATGTCGCCCATATAGACATCCTGCTCTTTGATATCGATCAGCGACTTGGTCTCGGTCTCGCTGTCGACTTCAAAGGTGGCGAGCTTCAGCGTCACCTTCATCGGCGCGGCAAAGGTGATCCCGCGCTGGCGGCATTCGTTGACATCGTACTTGGGCGCTTCGAGCACGTAGCCGTCGCGTTCCTTGATATCGAGGCTGGCAGTGCCGGCAAAATCCTGGATCGGGAACACCGAACGCAGCGTCTTTTCCAGCCCGGACACATAGCCGGTCGCCGGGTCGGAACGCAGGAACTGTTCGTATGATTCGCGCTGAACCTCGATCAGGTTGGGCATCTGCACGACTTCGTGATTGTCACCGAAAATCTTGCGGATGCGCTTTTTCACACCGGGGCGGGTGCCGTTGCCGGCAGGGGCGGTGGTTGCCATGAGGGTCGTGTGCCTCTTTCGCTCGATCGGCCGAAAATCCGGCCAGAAGGGTTGTCCGTCGTGCGGGAAACGGCCACCATTGCGACGACAAAAGGCCGCAAACCGGATGGTCGCTTGCCCGAAAGAGCAGGGATCACCGCAGCCGCAGCCTGTCGCGTCGAATGGTTTTTTGCGAAGCTTCCTTCCTGTGGTCTTCCCCCGCGCATGGGAAGACCTTGCTCGAAGCCCGCAAAGGTCTGGGTATGCAGATAGGGGCCCGACACCGGCTTGTCAATTCGCTTGCCCCATCGACCGGGCGCGAACGATCGGGTATAGACCGCCGCAGGCACCCGCAGGGCATCCCCCGTTGTTTTACCGACAGGCGGCAGAGGGCAACCGTCGATGACCACAATCCTGATGCATTGGCTGACCGGCTTTGCCGCCTTCGTGCTGGCAACCTTCCACCCGGCCCCGCACCACGCGGTGCCGCAGCACCACCAACCCATCCGCCTGCCCGAACTGGCCAGCCTGCGGTGACCGCGCAGCCAGCGCCGTTTGCCGCGCCCGGCCAGCGCCGGATCGTCGCGGTCCTGCTGGCGCTGGTATGGCTGGCGATGGTGTCGGGCTTCGGGCTCGACAGTTTCAACCACATTGCGCGCCACGGGCTTGATTATCCGCTGATCGTGCATGTCCATGCGCTGGTGTTCACCACCTGGCTGGCGCTGTTTACCGTGCAGGTCGTGTTGGTACGCCAGCATGATCTGGCGCGGCATCGCCGGCTGGGCCAGGCCGGCGCGGTGCTGGCGGCGGCGATGATCGTGCTGGGGGTGGTTACCGCGCTCACGGTGGCATCGCGCGATTACGCGCTGACCGGCGATACGCCCGAATTTCTCGCCATCGAATTCCTCGATCTGATCGTGTTTGGCGGGTTTACCGCCGCCGCGCTGCTGCTGCGCCGGCACCCGGCGGCGCACAAGCGGCTGATGCTGCTCGCGCTGTTCTATCTCAGCGCGCCCGGGTTCGCCCGCGCGCTCAATGGCGTGATGCTCGCCGGGATTGATGCCGTGGTGCCGATCCACGCGCAAGCCGCGCGGCAATTCCTGCACATTTTTACAGGGCCCGATCTGCTGATCGCGGCGCTGGGGGTTTATGACCGGGTCACCAGCGGGCGGCTGCATCCGGCCTATGTGATCGGCGTGGTGGTAATCGCCGGCGCCGAAGCGCTGGGCATCCATTTGCTCCATGATCCCGGCTGGTTGCGCCTGACGATGGCGCTGATCGGGCACTGACTGCGGTTCAGGCGAACTTGTCGGCCTTGCGCCGGCCAAACCGCATGCCGGATTCGAGCCGGGCGCGCAGCTGGGTGTAATAGGCTTGCAGAAAGGCGCGTTCGTCGCCCGATCCGGCCGACCAGCCGATCTTGCGGCAGATCGCCTGGGTAACTTCGGCCATCGCTTCGGGGCGGTCTTCGCGCAGCACGCGTTCGAGCACCTGCAATTCGTATTCGCCGTAAATCGCCAGTTCGTCGTCGGCAAAATGGTATTTGGCCCCGGTCAGCGTGCTGACGCCTTGCGCCGCCTCGCCCACCGACATCGCCTCGCCCAGCTTGCGGCGCGGGGTTTCGACCACCCAGGTGCCGGCAATGACATCGCCGCAGCGCAGGCCGTCGCGGTTGAAAAAGGGAAAGCCGGCAAAAATGCCGAACCACACCAGCGCGGCCCACCCCGCCAGCGTGGTATCGCTGCCGATATTGACCGCCCCGGCGATGAACACCAGCGGCATGTACAGCTCGATATCGCGCAGCAGATTGCGCGCGATCACCGCCTCTGCGGTCAGGCGCTGCGCGGTGCCGTCGGCGCCGGGGCGCGCGGCAATGCGGATGCCGGTCAGCCGCTTGCCGGGGGTGGCCCCGCGCGCGCCGAGTTCGAACCACAGGAACCACGCGCTGCGCGTCAGGAAAATCGCGATGATCAGGATCACCACCAGCAGTTCGCGAAATTGCCCGGCGGCGCTGTCGTTGCGCACGTTTGACAGGCCCAGCGCGCTGGCCAGATAGACGATCCCCACCACGGTCAGCACGATCACCGTCGCCATGATCCCCAGATCGATCATCAGCGCCGCCGCGCGGGTGCCGCGCGAAGCCAGCGTGATCGGCAGGCGCAGCCCTTCGGCGGTCAGGAACGCGCGTTTGCGCCGTTCGCTGTGCGGGATCGCGCGTGCGGCGGCGCGGCGCTGGCGCCAGCGGGCGATCATCCCCCCGCTCATGCCGGCACCCGCCGCTTGCGCCCGACCACGGTGAAATAGAACAGCCACCACGCCAGCATGGTGCCGCCGATCATCAGCCGTTGATCGGTATGGGTGACCAGTTGGCGGGCAAACGCTTCAAGCAGCGCGGCAACGATCAGCATCAGCACCACCCCGGTCATCACCGTGGCGGTGCGCCGGCCCGCTTCGGCGGCGGCATCGAGCGTGGCGCGGCGGCCGGGAAAGGCCATCGCCCGGCCGACATGAATGCCCGAGGCGCCGGCCAGCATGATCGCAAACAGCTCGGTGGTGCCATGCACCGACAGCCAGCCGATCAGTTCGATGGTCAGTCCCTGCCCGTGATAGAGCCACAGCAGGGCGCCGAGCAGCGCGGTATTGTGGATCAGCAGCAGGATCGCCGGAATGCCGAAGGCAAAGCCCAGCGCGTAGCACAGGATCGACACCTGCGAATTGTTGCTGAACAGAAAGGCCGAAAACGCCGCGAGGCCCGATTGGCCCTTGGTGCTGAACAGCGAATCATACAGCGCCTGATGGCTCGCCCCCGGCACGCGCACATCGCCCGGTTCGCTCGGCATCAGCGCGTAATACCAATCCTGATTGCCGGCGACCAGCAACCAGCCGACCACCGCGCCTGCCACCATCAGCGCAAAGGCGATCGCGATATCGAGCGCGATCGCGCGCACCGCCGCGCTCCAGCCGCCGCCGAAAAACCGCCGCATCCAGCCGACAAAGCCGACTTCGGGGCCATAGACGACAAACCACGCGCGCTGCGCCAGCCCTTCGAGATAGCCGAGCGTGGCGGCATCGAGCGTGGTTTCGCGCGCCACCGCCAGGCTCGATACCAGCGTGCGATAGAGCACCGGCAGCGCCAGCAGATCATCATCGTCGATCGCGCCGATCCGCCCCGCCTCGATCCGCCCGACGATTGCTTCGAGCCGGCGCCAGTCGGCCTCGCGTTCAAGCCGGAACCGGTCGGATCGCAGCGTGGCATCGGCGGCGGCGGTAATCGCGGCTTCCTGGCGGCGCGAAAACCACCAGGTCGTGCGCCCGGTCTGGCTGGTCATCCGATGCTGCCCTCGCGCTTGATCGCCAGATACGTCTCCAGCAGGCGCATCCCGATCGCGCCGAACGGGGTTTCGATCACCTGCACCCCGGCCTGGCGCAGCCGGGTCAGCACCACCGCGCGCTGGCGGATCAATTCCTGCGCCACCACCGCGCGCGCGACATCACCGGGGGTGGCAACCGCGCCGGCGGCAAGATCGTGCAGATCATCATCGCGCATCACCACAAACAGCACGCGGTGGCGGCGCACCAGCTGGCTGCACATTTCGATCATCGTTTCGGCAGCGGTCGGGTCGGTGAAATCGGCAAACAGCACGATCAGCGAGCGGCGTTGCAGCCGGGTGGCAAGCGTTGCCATGGCCAGCGTGAAATTGGCATCTTCGTGGCGATAATCGAGTTCGGCAGCGGCGTCCTGCAAGCGGTGAAACTGGCCGGGGTTGGTCACAAACGGGCTGAGCACCAGCGGCCTTGCGGCAAACCCGAACAGGCTGACGCGGTCTTCGGCCTTGAGCGCGACCCATGCGGTGGTCAGCGCGGCGGTCACCGCGCGGTCGATCCGGGCAAGGCCGGCGATCGGTTCGCACATCGCCTGCCCGCAATCGAACGCCAGCACGATCTGGTTGTTGCGTTCGATCTCGTATTCGCGCGCGACCAGCCGGGCGTGGCGGGCAGAGCTTTTCCATTCGATCCGCCGGCGGTCCATGCCCGGCTGATATTCGGTCAGCGCTTCAAATTCGCTGCCTTCGCCGCGAATGCGCCGCGCCACCAGCCCGGGGGCGGCATCGCGCAAAAACATCTGCAAGGCGCGGCCGCGCGCCGGGGCCAGATTGGGCCAGACCCGCACATCGGCGTCGATTTCGCGCATCACCTGGCGATGCGCCAGCCCCAGCGGCCCCTGCCAGCGCAGCCAGCCGCGCATCACCGCCGCCGTGCCGCGCCGTGAAGGCGAGGGCGTGCCGGTGCCCTGCCAGTGCCCGGCGGGATCGCGCGCCAGGACGACATCGACGCGGCCACCTGGGCTCAGGCGCGGGTCGGTTGCCAAGGCCACCACCGGGCGGGTCCAGCCGCCGCGGCGCGACAATTGCGCCTCGATCCGGATCGCCACCGGTTCGCCCACTTCGCCGCGATCGGGCGCGATCACGCGAAACCCGGTCATCGTCCCGGCCAAGACCGCATCTGCCAGCGTGACGATCAGCAGCGCCAGCGCCGCCGCCGGCCCCACCGTCCACGCGCCGGGCGCCCAGGCGGCGATCACCAGCGATACCACCGCCAGCACGATCAGCAGCCGCAGCGTGCGCGGGCTCGGCGCCGCACCGGCCAGATTGAGCCGGGGCCGGATCGGGGCGGCGGGCTGGTTCAACGCGGCGCCTCGGTACGGGTAACCAGATCGGCGACGATCGTTTCGATCGCGCGGCCTTCGATTTCGGCCGCCGGCGACAGCAGCAGGCGGTGGCGCAGCACGGCGGTGGCCAGCGCCTTGACATCGTCGGGCACCGCATAATCGCGGCCATCGAGCGCGGCGCGCGCACGCGCCGCGCCGGCCAGCAGCACCGCCGCGCGCGGGCTGGCGCCCGATACCAGATCGCCGCTTTCGCGCGTGGCGCGGATCAGCCGCACGACATAATCGACCACGCTGTCGGCCATTGTCACGCTGGCGGTGGCGGCCACCGCCTCGGCCAGCGTGGCGCGGTCAGCCACCGCACTGATCCCCATGTCGGCCGGGCGCAGCGCGCGCTGGCCGGCGCCATAGCGCTGGACGATCGCGGTTTCCGCCTCGGCATCGGGATAATCGACCAGCACCTTGAACAGGAACCGGTCCAACTGCGCCTCGGGCAAAGGATAGACGCCCTGGCTTTCGATCGGGTTCTGCGTGGCGATCACGGTGAAACGGTCCGACAGCGCGTGCGTGGTGCCGTCGAGCGTGACGCGGCGTTCCTGCATCGCTTCCAACAGCGCGGCCTGCGTCTTGGGCGGGGTGCGGTTGATTTCGTCGGCCAGCAGCACTTCGCAAAAGATCGGCCCGCGCGTCAGGGTAAACTGGCTGGTCTGGAAATTGAACAGGTTGGACCCGAGGATATCGCCCGGCAGCAGATCGGGGGTAAACTGGATGCGCGCGAAATCGAGCCCCAGCGTGGCGGCGAAGCTTTGCGCGATCATCGTCTTGGCGGTGCCCGGCGGTCCTTCGAGCAGGACATGCCCGCCCGCGAACAGCGCGGTCAGCAGATGGTCGATGACCGTGTCCTGGCCGACGATCGATCTGGCCATTTCGGCCCGGATCGCGCTGGCCAGCGTGCGCACGTCTGCAGGTGTCATGATCCCCCTTTGTGGCCGTAATGGGCCAATGCCTGTTCGATGGAATGCAATTCGGCGGCGGCGGCGGCAATCGCGCGCGGGTTGCGCGCCGCTGCCAGTTTGGCCACCACGGTGGCGAACGGCGCGGTATCGGGCGCGCTGGCCTGCTGGATACGCGCGATCGCGGCGTCGGTTTCTTCGGTCGGGCGGCGGCGCGGCAGCCCCAGCGCGATGATCAACCGTTCGCGCGCGGCATCGGCATAGGGCTGCACGATCAGCCGGTGGCGGCGCGCACGCAGCACCATCGCGGCAGTGCCGGCCACCAGCACGGTCTTGCCCGCCGGGATCGTGCGATCACCCACCAACGCCGGGCCAAACCGCACGAACCCGCGCCAGATCGCCAGCGCCATCGCCACGATCAGGCAGATCGTCGCGGCCAGAAACGGCGGCGAAAACGCCAGCGTCAACAGATTGCGCGGCGCGCCGATCCCGGCCAGCGCCAGATCAAACACCACCCGGCGCACCCCGCGCCCGGCATCGGCATCGATCAGCCGTGTCGCCAGCGCGGCGGTTTCGCGGCGGTCGAGCCCGTAATTGTTCATCAGATCGGGTTCGAACACGATCACCAGCGGCTGGCGCGCCGCCGCGCCATCATCGGCGCTGTCGGTGGCGGCATCGGTTGCGGCATCTGAGGCAGGAGTACGTTGCGGCGCCACCCCGGCCATCGCTTCGAGCGCGGGATAGCTGCCGCCATCGGCAAAATAGCCGGCGAGGATGCGCCCGTCGCCGCTGCGCACCAAGGGCACCAGCGGCGCCCCGGCGGCATCGCTGCCCCCGCCCGACACCACGAAATGGTCATCGGCGAGCGCGCCCGCGCTGCCATCGGCGGTGCGCCAGCCGCCGGCCCCGACCGGATTGCCGTGATAGACCGGGCAAATGTTGAATTTGAACGGCGACCGGCACCACGGCGATGGCCCGTTGCCCAGGCTCAGGTTCACTTCGATCCTGCCGAACAGGCCTTCCCATTGCGGCAGGCTGACGCCAAAGATCGAGGTCCACCCTGCCGGCGCCTTGGGCGCGCCGACTACGGCGGTCCAGCCGTCGCGCGGCTTGCGCGGATCGTCGCGCAGCGGCAGTGTGTCCCATTTCGGCACGATCAGCATGGTCGGGCCGATCCCGGCGCGGCGCGCCTCGATCAGCCGCTTCATCGCCTTGACATCGGCATCGGCGAGCGGGGTGAGCACCATCAATTCATCGCCGCCGCGATGATCGGGCGCGCGGTTGTACGTCACCTGATCGCCGCGCGCATTCAGCAGCGCGGCCAGCGCGGCATAGCCGGCAATGCCCTTGCCCTGGGCATGGGCGCCGCCGTTGTTGGCCGGCGGCTCGCCGGTGCCCATCCACGACAGCAAAAACACAAAGGTGATGAACCCGATCACGATCATCGCCAGCGTGCCGCCTTTGCCGAACGCGGCCGGATTCGACGCCCCGCTCATGCCGCACCCCGCGCCGGGACGGCAAACCCGGCATAGGCGGCGCGCGCAGCGGCCCAATCGGGCTGGCCCAGCGGGCGCAGCGCATAACGGCTGCGTTCAACCAGCGTGGCGATCACCCCGAACGCGCTGCGCGCCGCCTGCGGCAGGGCGCCCAGCCCGGCAATTTCGCGCGCGGTGCTCGCCGGGGTCAGCCAGTCGGGCCGGGTCTTGGCAATATCGTCGAAACTGCGCCGCAGCAGCAGATGCACCGCCTCGTCATAGCGTCCCGCTTCGGCCAGCAGATCGGCATCGGACAACAGCGCGCTGGCCATCGCCGCATCGGGCCGCCATTCGGGCACGGCTTCGCTCGCGGTACGGCGCGACCGGCCCAACAGCTCCATCAGCGGCGCCCAGGCGATCCACAGCACCAGCGCCAGGATCAGCGCCGCCCCCGCCGCTTCGATCAGGCGCACATGCCGCGCCAGCCATTCGGCCAGCGGCGCCAGATGCGTGGTCAGCCAGTGGCCGAGCGCCCGCAGCCACTGCGGCGGTTCGCTCGGTGCTTGCTGGATCGGGCGCAGCGGGACAAATTCGAGATCGCCGCGCGCATGCACCGTGGTCCATGCTGCATCACTGGCGGCGGGGCTGTGAACAGGGACTGGCGGTGTGGCGTAATCGGTCACAAGGGCGATGCTGGCACGCCGACCCGGCCACCGCAAGCGCCCAATTGGCCATCGCCGCCGGGGTCAGCCGCGTTCACGCTCCAGCGGATAAGTGCCAAGTATGCGCAAGTTATTGGCAAAGAACGCCAATTCTTCCAAAGCAAGATCCAGCGGCCGATCGCCGGGTTTACCGACAACATCACAAAAAAACATCGTTGCCGAAAAACTGGCGCCCTGCTGGTAACTTTCCAGCTTGGTCATGTTGATGCCGTTGGTAGCAAAACCGCCCAGCGCCTTGTACAAAGCCGCGGGAATATTGCGCACTTCAAAGATGAACGTCGTGATCGCCTCTCCAGCAATCGCGGCCGGTTCGAGCGGGCGCCGCGCCAGCCGGACGAACCGGGTGGTGTTGTCGTGGGCATCTTCGACATTGTCTTCGATCACGTGCAGGCCGTAGAGTTCGGCCGCAATGCGCGGGGCCAGCGCGGCGATCGTCGGATCGCGCAGTTCGGCAACATGCGCGGCGGCGCCGGCGGTATCGGCATGGCTGAGCGGCGTGATCGAGCGCGCGCGCAGATAATGGCGCGATTGGCCCAGCGCCTGCGGGTGGCTGTAGGCGGCGGCAAACGGCCCCGGCCCGGTCGCCATCAGGCAGTGGTGAATGTCGAGAAAATGCTCGCCGACAATCGACAGCCCCGATTCGGGCAGCAGGAAATGGATATCGGCGACGCGTCCGTGCTGCGAATTCTCGATCGGGATCATCGCGCCGCCGGCGCGGCCTTCGCGCACCGCATCGAGCGCGTCTTCAAAGCTGAAACAGGGCAGCGGCAGCGCGTCGGGCACCGCCTCGATCACCGCGCGGTGCGAATTGGCCCCGGGCGCGCCCTGAAAGGCGACCGCGCGGTCGGGATCGGCGGCGGCGGCGGCGGTCATCTGTTCGACAAGCGCAAGGGCGGGGGCGGGATAGCTGGCCATGCCCCGCGCTTAAGACGGCTTGACCGGCGCGGCAAGCCATCAAGGACTGCGATCGGGGCGCAAACGCTCTTGCGAAAGCATGGGGGGATGACTAGAGCGACCCTCGCAAAACAGGGGTGGTTGACGGTCTGTCATGACGGCACGGCGCCGCATCTGGTCAGGATTCAGGAATAAGGCATGAACGATCGTTTCAATACCATCGCTGGTTGGACTTTGTTTGGCGGCATCCTGGCGCTCGGACTGTCGAGCCTGTCGGCCCATTATTTCGAGGCGGACAAGCCCGATCGCCCGGAAAAGATGGGCTATCCGATCGCCGGTGCGGATGATGCTGCCGGTGGCGCTGCTGCCGTGGTCGAACCGGTTGCCAACCGGCTGGCCAAGGCCGATGCGGCCAAGGGCGAAGCGATCTTTGCCAAGTGCAAGGCCTGCCACACCGTCGATCAAGGCGGCGCCAACGGCATCGGCCCCAATCTGTGGGCGGTGCTCGGCGATGCGATCGGCCAGGGCCGGGGCGGCTTTGCCTTTTCCGATTCGCTCAAGGGCAAGGGCGGCAAGTGGGATTTTGATACCATCGACAAGTGGCTGACCAATCCCAAGGCCTTTGCCGACGGCACCAAGATGTCGTTCGCCGGACTGACCGATCCGATGGATCGCGCCAATGTCATCCTGTACCTGAATTCAAAGGGTTCGAACCTGCCGCTGCCCGCACCGGTGGCGGCGGCGGCTGCCCCTGCGGCGGGTGCGGCAACCACTGCGGCGGCGGCGATTGTCGGCGATGCCGCGGCGGGCGAAAAAGTCTTTGCCAAGTGCAAGGCCTGCCACACCATCGATCAGGGCGGTGCCAACGGCATCGGTCCCAACCTTTACGCCATTGCCGGCGATGCGATTGCCGAAGGCCGCAACGGCTTTGCCTTTTCCGACGCGCTGAAGGCGCACAAGGGCACCTGGGACGCGGCGACGCTCGACCAGTGGCTGTCGGGCCCGGCCAAGTTTGCTGCCGGCACCAAGATGACCTTCGCCGGGCTGGAAGATGCCAAGCAGCGCGCCGACGTGATCGCCTATCTCAATTCGAAGGGCGGCAAGCTGACCCTCGGCGCTGCGCCGGCGGCCAAGTAAGCCGCTCGCGGCGATTGCCGATGCAAAAAGGGGGCGCCCGGCGCCCCCTTTTTTTGTTGCGCTTGGCGCGTGGCGATCAATCGCCGTCGGTGTTCAGCCGCTGGCGCATGTCCTTGCCCGGTTTGAAATAGGGCACGCGCTTGCCCGGCACGTCGACGTTTTCGCCGGTGCGCGGGTTGCGCCCCTTGCGCGCTTCGCGCTCGCGGGTGGAAAACGCGCCAAAGCCGCGCAGTTCGACCCGGCCGCCTTCGGCCAGGCGCTTGCCGATTTCGTCGAAGAACACGTCGACCACGCGTTCGATTTCATCACTGCGCATATCCGGGCTCTGTTTTGCCAGCGCCTGCAACAATTCTGACCGTATCATCCGTGCAACCCTCCAACGGATGCCAGCGGCATCCCCCCGGGAACCGGCGATGTGCAAGTTCCCCCTCTCGCGGTTCGGCTGCCCCATGTCGCCAAACCTTTGCACACAATGCCAGAGCGTTGACGGCAAGACAATCACGTCTGGCGCGGTTTTTTGGCCCGAAACGCAGCAGATCAGAGCCGATTCACCCATTTCATCGCGGTTGACTGCGTACAATGCCCCTTGTCGGCGCGCACCGTGCCGCTAGGAGTCGGATAACGCAGGCCCGGGCTGACCGGGCAGGAGAGCATCTACCTTGACCGACGCAGTGTCCGACTCGATGTCCGCTTCCACCCCGAACGCGCCCAATCCGCCCCCGGCCGGGCCCGAATGGTTCGGCCATCCGCGCCAGTTGGCGCGGCTGTTCACCACCGAAATGTGGGAACGGTTCGGCTATTACGGCATGCGCGCGCTGCTGACGCTCTATCTGACCAAGCATTTCCTGTTCAGCGACCGCACCACCAACGGGATCTATGGCGGGTTTACCGCGATGGTCTATCTCACCCCGCTGGTCGGCGGGCTGCTGGCGGACCGCTATCTCGGGGCCAAGCGCTCGGTCAAATTCGGCGCGCTGGTGATGGCGGCGGGCTATTTCCTGCTGTGCTTTGGCGGCGAGCCGGCGCACCCCTGGGCGATGATCGACGGCGTGCGCCACGATGTGATCGAACAGGGCGTCGCCGATCGGCCGAGCAGCACCGGGCAGGAACACCGCTCGATCGTGATCGACGGGCAGCAACTGACGATCCATGGTCAGCCCGACGGGACGATCGCGCTGACCGCCGCCGATGGCCATGTCGCGCGCCGGGTTGCCGCCGATCATTTTCAGTCGGGCGGTGACCGCTCGATGCTGATCACCGTGCTGGTCCTGCTCGGGCTGTCGCTGATCACCGTCGGCAACGGCTTTTTCAAACCCAACATTTCGACGATGGTCGGCGAATTGTACGGCCCCGGCGACACCCGCAAGGACTCCGGGTTCACCATTTTCTACATGGGCATCAACCTGGGCGCGTGGCTGTCGCAAATGCTCTGCCCGATCCTGGCCGATGTGGTCGGCTGGTGGGCCGGGTTTGCGCTGGCGGCGGTCGGCATGCTGATCTCGTGGGCGCTGATCCAGTTTGACGGCGGGCGGCTGCGCCAGTTCGGCAATCCCCCGGCCGACAGCACCGGCAGCCGCGCCGTGCCGATCATGATCGGCGCGCTGGTAGTGGTGCCGCTGGTGATGTGGCTGTTCCAGAATCTGATGACCGCGACCCCGCCGCCGGCCGGCGCCGGGATCATCGGCTATGTCACCACGCTGCCGCTGATGGGCAAATTGCTGTTCGGCACGTTCCTGATTTCGGTGCCGGCGATCCTGATTTACGCCGCAACCAGCGGCAACCGCGTCGAATTCCAGATGATGATCGCCGCGATGGTGCTGATCACGTTCAACGTGGTGTTCTGGACGCTGTTCGAACAGGCCGGCAGCTCGCTGACGCTGTTTGCCGATCGCAACACCGATCTGCATGTGATCGGCTCGTTCAGCATTTCGGCGGCGCAGACGCAGGTGTTCAATTCGGTGTTCATCGTGCTGTTTGCCCCGCTGCTGTCGATGCTGTGGGTGGCGCTGGCGCGGCGCGGGCTGGAACCGTCAACCCCGGTCAAATTCGGCGTGGCGTTGGCCGGGGTCGGCGCCGGGTTCCTGTTTCTGGTGTGGGGATCGCACTTTGCCGATGGCGCGTTCAAGGTGTCGGTGTGGTGGCTGGCCGGGCTCTACCTGATCCATACCCTGGCCGAACTGTGCATTTCGCCGGTCGGGCTCAGCATGATTACCAAGCTGTCGCTGGCGCGGATTGTCGGGCTGATGATGGGGGTGTGGTTCCTGTCGATTTCGGTGGCGCAATATGTCGCCGGCGCCATCGCGCAAGTCGCCAGCGTCGCCACGGTGGGCGGCGAAGTGACCAATCCGCGCGTCAGCCTGGAAACCTATGTCCACGTGTTCACCACCATCGGTCTGATCGCGGTCGGCATCGGGCTGGGGCTGCTGGTGCTGGCCTGGCCGATCCGGCGGCTGATGCACGGGGTCAATTGAGCACAATGCTGTTCAAACCGGACTCGATTGCCATGCGTTTTCTGCTTGTCGCACGGGGCCACCGGGTTTTACGCCCAGCCCACCACGCGCCATCGCGGCGCGCTTGTTGAAACGGCGAAATCCTGAAGAATGCCTTGCTGATGCCGGAAACCAATTTTGCACTGCTGGTGATCGTGACCGGCTTTGTCGCCAGCCATTTCCTGCTGTCGCACCCGTTGCGCCGTCCGCTGTTCCAATGGTTCGGGCCGGATGGTTTTGCCCTGCTCTATGCGGTGATCGCGTTTGCCGGGCTGACCTTGGTGGTGATCGCCTATCACAACGCGCCGCACGTGCCGGTGTTGTGGGATGCCGACAATATCACGCTGCAACTGGCGTTTGATGTGCTCAGCTTTGTCGCGGTCGGGCTGTTCCTCGCCTCGTTTGTCGACAATCCGGCGCTGTTCGGGGCCAATATGACCGGCCTGTCGACCCGGGCGCCGCAGGGGGTCTATCTGATCACCCGCCACCCGATGATGATGGCGATCGCGCTGCTCTGCGCGGCGCAGATCATGCTGACCCCGTCGCCGCGCAATGCGATCGCCTGCGGCGGGATGATCGTGCTGGCGCTGGTCGGCGCGCGCTTGCAGGACAGCCGCAAACTGGCGCAATCGCCGCGCGGCTGGGCGCTGTGGGTCAGCCGCACCCGGTTCTGGCCCAATCCGCTGCGGCTGCCGGTGCTGGGGTTCGCCTGGGGGCTGGCGGTGCCGGTGTGGCTGGTGGTCACCTGGGTGCAGATGCGCACCACCACCACCCCGTGCGGGATCTGGTATTTCCTGAGCGACTATGCCGCCTGAGCAGGCGCCGGTCGGGCTGGTTTGATACTCTGCAGACCGAGTCCCTGAACCATAAGCCCCTCCCCTCAGGGGAGGGGTTGGGGAGGGGTGTCTGAGCTCGAAAGGGCGTGAATTGTCTCGAAAACTCAACACCCCCACCCAACCCTCCCCCTGAGGGGGAGGGCTTATTTGGCTGTTTGCTGTTCGGGCCGAAGGTGCGGCGTGAAGGCCCCGGATGGTCCCAAAGCAGCGCTCAGGCGGCAAACCGCTTCGACGCGCCGGCCCAGTCGAGCAGCGGGATCACCGCCTGGACATAATCACCCCGGCGGTTCTGTTCGTCGAGGTAATAGGCGTGTTCCCATACGTCGATCACCAGCAGCGGGGTCATCCCCTGCGTCAGCGGGGTGCCGGCATTGCCGGTGGCGACCACTTTCAGCTTGCCGGCCTGCGCCGCCAGCCAGGCCCAGCCGCTGCCGAACTGGGTGGTGGCGGCTTTGGCCAGCTCGGCCTCGAGCGCGGCGCGGCTGCCGAAATCGCGGGTGATCGCCGCCATCAGCGCGGCATCGGGGGCGCTGCCGCCGGGCGTCATGCTCTGCCAATAGAGGTTATGGTTCAGCGCCTGCGCGGCATTGTTGAAGATGGCCCGCGATTCCGGCTTGTCGGCGCTGGCCAGGATGATCGTTTCGAGCGAGGCGTCGGCCAGCGCGGTGCCTGCCACCAGCTTGGCCAGATTGGTGAAATAGCCCTTGTGGTGCTTGTTGTAATGGAAATCGACCGTGCGTGCCGAAATCGCCGGGGCCAGCGCATCGGGGGCATAAGGCAGCGGCGGCTGCACTTGCGGCGATGGCGTGGCCACGGCCGCCTGCGCCCGCACCGCGGCAGTGGCCAGCGCGGCGGTGCCGATGACGGCGGCGCCGCGCAGGATGTCGCGGCGGTTGGTGGTGGTCATGATCGGGGGCTCCTTGGGGCAGAACGACTGCCTGGCCAAAGGTATAGCGCAATCGCGCTGCCGCTGCACGCGGGTCGCAAGGGCAATCGGTCAGGCGCGCGGCGGCATCCGGCGGTAGCTCAAGGCCTCTGCTACATGCAGGCGCGTCACCGTCGCCGCCCCGGCCAGATCGGCGATCGTGCGCGCGACGCGCAAGATGCGGGTATGGCCGCGCGCCGACAGCTTCATCGCGGTTGCGGCGCGGGTCAGCAGATCCTGCCCGGCGGCATCGGGCCGGGCATGCGCTTCGAGCAGATCGCCATCGAGTTCGGCATTGCTGCGCCGGCCGGTGCCGATCAGGCGCTCGGTCTGCCGCGCGCGCGCGGCGGCGACCCGCGCTGCTACTTCGGCCGATCCTTCGCTGGGCGGCGGCAGCGACAGATCACTGGCGGCAACCGGATCAACCTCGACATGCAAGTCGATGCGATCGAGCAGCGGGCCGGAAATGCGCGCCTGGTAATCGCCGGCGCAGCGCGGGGCGCGGCTGCACGCCAGTGCCGGATCAGCCAGATGGCCGCAGCGGCACGGGTTCATCGCCGCAACCAGCTGGACCCGCGCCGGAAAGGTGACATGGGCATTGGCGCGCGCCACGGTCACTTCGCCGGTTTCGAGCGGTTGGCGCAGCGAATCGAGCGCGGCGCGCTGGAATTCGGGCAATTCGTCGAGAAACAGCACGCCCAGATGCGCCAGGCTGACTTCGCCCGGCCGCGCGCGCAAGCCGCCGCCAGTCAGCGCCGCGATCGAGGCGGAATGATGCGGGCTGCGAAACGGCCGCGCCCGGCTGATCCGCCCGTCACCCAGCGTGCCGGCGACCGAGGCGACCATCGATACCTCCAGCGCTTCGGCCGGGGTCAGCGGCGGCAGGATTGTGGGCAGGCACGCCGCCATCAGCGATTTGCCCGCGCCGGGCGGCCCGACCATCAGCAGGTTGTGCCCGCCCGCCGCGGCGATTTCCAGCGCGCGGCGCGCGACATCCTGCCCTTTGACCTGGCGCAAGTCGGGCCCGCTGGGCGGCGGTTCGGGTTCGGCCGGGGCGGGCGGGGGCAGCAGCTGGGTGCCCTTGAAATGGTTGAGCAGGCCGATCAGATCGGGCGCGGCGATCACCGCAGTGCCGGCCCAACTCGCCTCGGTGCCCTGCGCGGCGGGGCAGATCAGCTCGCATTCGCTGGCGCCGGCATGGAGCGCGGCGAGCAGCACGCCGGGGCTGGGGATGATCCGCCCGTCGAGCGCCAGTTCGCCCACCGCAACCTGATCGGCCAGCGCCTCGCGATCGACCACCCCCATCGCGCAGAGCAGCGCCAGCGCGATCGGCAGGTCGTAATGCGACCCTTCCTTGGGCAGGTCGGCCGGCGACAGATTGACGGTGATCCGTTTGGGCGGCAGCGACAGCCCCATCGCCGCCAGCGCCGAATGCACGCGTTCGCGGCTTTCGCCCACCGCCTTGTCCGGCAGGCCGACCACGCGAAACGACGGCAGGCCCGATGAAACCTGGCACTGCACTTCGACCCGGCGCGCCTCCAGCCCCAGATAGGCGACTGTCGCCACGACTGCGACCATGCTGGCAGACCCCGTTCCCGGCGCCCCCGCGCCCCCCGCCGGCCACCTTGCGCGCCCGATCGGCGCGGCGAAAGGGCGCCATTTGCGCCGATTTGGCGGGATCACACGAAATTAGCGTAAACCCGATATTCACCTCATGCCTTGGGATCATGGCAAGCCGCCGCAGCACAATAGGGGATGATGCGGCGTTTCCTTCCTGCCCTGATCGCGTTTTGCCTGTCGGCGCTGGCCCTGCCCGCGCTGGCGGACGAAGCTGTCAGCACGCGGAGCTGGACCGATGCCGCCGGGGTGCGCTGGACCGAAACCACCACGGTGGAAACCACCGCGGCACCGCGCGACGGGGCCAGCCGGCTGGTCGGCATCGCCGCCGAAACCGCCGCGCACGGGGTTGCCCGGTTTGGCCCGTTTGTCGTGCTCGATGCCGGCCGGGCCGCGCTGGTCGATGCCACCGATGCCGCCAGCCCGGCGCAATTTGCCCGCATGATGCGCGCCTGGCCCGGTCTGCGCGTGCTCGACATGGTCGATTGCCCGGGCACGTATGACGATACCGCCAATCTGCGGCTGGGGCGGATGATCCGCGCGCGCGGGCTGGTCACCCGGGTGCCGCCGGGCGGATCGGTGCGTTCGGGCGCGGTCGATCTGTTCCTCGCCGGTACTGCCCGTCATGCCGCGGCCGATGCCGATTTCGGGGTGCACGCCTGGCTTGATGACAGCGGGCGCGGGCCGGGCGATTATCCCGCCAATGCCCCGGCCAACCGCGCCTATCTGGATTATTATCAGGCGATGGGGATGACCCCGGCCACCGCGGCGGCGTTTTATGCGCTGACCAATTCGGCCCCCAACACCGGGGTGCGCTGGCTGCACCGTGCCGATCTGGCGCGGTTCGTGCCGGTCAACTGAATCGCGATCAGTCCCACGGCCCGTCGTCGAACGGGTCTTCGATCGCATCGTCGTGCCCGCTGCGGTGCGACAGGAACACCAGCCCCATCAGCGCGCCGATCGCCATGATCATCACGCCAAAGCCCAGCGCGGTGGCGATATAGAGGTGGATCGAGACCAGCCCGAACTCGTGGTAGAGCACCACCCATACCGCCGCGATCACCCCGGCCGCCAGTTCCGCGCTCCACCGCATCATCCGCCGGAAATGCGCCCAGGCCGCCGCTGCCGTGGCCGGATCATCGAGCGGGGACGGGGGTGGGCTGGGCATGCGACATTCTCCGCTGGGGCAGTGGATCCGATATCGCAAAGCTGCCCGCTTGCACACCGCCGCAACTGTGTCATGCTCTCTGCCAAGTCGAATACGACAGCCGGACTTTGGGGAAACACGCAACAAAAGGGGGATGCCATGACGATTGCAAGGCTGATTGCCGGACGTTCGGGCCCGGTCTGGAAAATTCACGCCGAAGACAGCGTGGAAAGCGCGATTGCCTTGCTCGCCGAACGGCGGATCGGCGCGGTGCCGGTCGAAGATGCCGGGGTCGAAGTGGCCGGGATCTTTTCCGAACGCGACGTGCTCTATTCGCTGCGCTCGCACGGCAGCGCGGTGCTCACGCGCAAAGTGCGCGAGGTGATGACCACCCCGGTGATTTCGGTCAGCCCCGACCATTCCGCGCTCGAAGCGCTGGCGCTGATGACCCGGCGGCGGTTTCGCCACCTGCCGGTGATGGATGGCGGGCGAATGGTCGCGTTCATTTCGATCGGCGATCTGGTCAAATACCGCATCGAACGGATCGAGGCAGAGGCCGACGCGCTGCGCCAATATATTCAATCCGCTTGAGCATCGCGCGGGGCGTCCCTATCTTGGGCGCATGACCACCCCTGCCATCACTTTGTCACCCAGCGCTGCGGCGCGGATCGCCGCGATCGCCGCGCGCCAGGCCAAACCGGCGATCCTGCGCCTGTCGGTCGAAGGCGGCGGCTGTTCGGGGTTCCAGTATCGCTTTGGCCTGGCCGACACGGCCGAAGCCGATGACATCGTGACCGAAACCGACGGGGTGCAACTGGTGGTCGATCCGGTCAGCCTCGATCTGGTGGCCGGGGCCGAGGTCGATTATGTTGAATCGCTGGGCGGCGCGGCGTTTCGCGTCAGCAATCCGCAGGCGGCCTCTGGCTGCGGCTGCGGCGCCAGCTTCAGCGTATGAGCGCGGGCGCGATCACGGTCGCATCGTTCAATGTCAACGGGATCAAGGCGCGGCTGCCCCGGCTGATCGAATGGCTTGACGAAACCCGGCCCGGCATTGCCTGTTTGCAGGAAATCAAGACGCAGGACGATGGCTTTCCCGCCGCCGATCTGGCCGCGATCGGCTATCAGGCGATCTGGCACGGGCAAAAGGGGTTCAACGGCGTGGCCATCCTCGCGCGCGGTGCCGAACCCGTGCCGGTACAGCGCGGCTTGCCCGGCGATCCCGAGGACGAACAGGCGCGCTATCTGGAGGCCGATGTGCTCGGCCTGCGCGTGGCATGCATCTATTTGCCCAACGGCAATCCGCAGCCGGGGCCCAAATTCGATTACAAATTGCGCTGGATGGAGCGGCTCAAGGCGCGGATGGACGCGCTGCTGGCGGCCGAACTGCCGGCGGTGGTGATCGGCGATTACAATGTGATCCCGGCCGATCACGATATCTGGGATGTGCGGGCGATGGCCGATGATGCGCTGATGCAGCCCGAATCGCGCGCAGCCTGGCGCCGGCTGACTCATGCCGGGTGGACCGATGCGCTGGGCACGCACAATCCGCGCGGCGGGGTGTGGACCTATTGGGACTATCAGGCCGGGGCCTGGCCGCGCGACCACGGGTTTCGCATCGATCACGCGCTGCTGTCGCCCGAATTGGCCGACCGCTTGCAGGCCTGCGGCGTCGACAAAACCTTTCGCGGGCGCGAAAAGGCCAGCGATCATGCGCCGATCTGGGTGCGCCTATCGCGATGATCCGGGCTGCGGGCACGACCAGTTGTGCCAGTTTGCCATCGACTTGACCCCGCAATTTCCCCTATGGCCCGCTTGTGGTGCAGCACGGCATCGGCCAGACGCAACCGCACACTTTATTACTGGATTTGGCATGGGCCCGTTTGGCAAGGATTTCTACCGCGCTCTCGCGATCGGCTTTTTGATCGGCTGCATCGGCATGGCGATCAACAGCAGCGGCGTGGTCGGCCAGGCCGAAGCGGCGGTGCATTTCCACAGCGCCGCGCTCCACCGCTGATTGCCCACTTTCCCCGGCGGCCCGGCTGGCCTATCGTGGCGGCATGACGGGCCATCTGCATCATGATCTGGCGGGCGATCGGCTGATCGACGCGGCGCGCGATTGCCTGATCGGCGCCGGCGAACAATGGACTGAAATGCGCGCCGACGTGTTCCACGCGCTCGCCGTGCGCGCGGCCCCGGCCTCTGCCTATGACATTGCCGAAAGCATCGGCACGTTGCGCGGGCGCCGGGTCGCGGCCAACACGGTCTATCGCATTCTCGACCTGTTCGTGCGCGCCAATCTGGCGCGGCGGGTGGAAAGCGCCAATGCCTATGTCGCCAACCCGCACCCCGGTTGCCGCCACGACTGCATTTTCCTGATCTGCGATTCGTGCGGCAGCGCCACGCATCTCGATGATGACCGCCTGACCGGCGCGCTGCGCCAGGCCGCCAGCCAGGCCGGGTTTGCCGATGTGCGCCCGGTGGTCGAAATTCGCGGCACCTGCCAGCGCTGCGGCGGCGGCTAGAATTCCTTGCGCATCCGCTTGAGCGGGACTGGGGCGCCGCCGCGATCATCGGCGATGTCTTCGAGCACGCGATAGCCTGCCGAGAGATAAAGCGGGATGCCCGCCATCGTGCCCATCAGTTCGACCGCGCCAAACCCTTCGGCGCGCGCGGCCGCTTCGCAATGCGCCAGCAGCGCGCGGCCGACCCCGCGCCGGGCGAAGGCGGGCGCGGTATACATCGCGCGGATGCGCGCCGGCTCGCTGGCCGGATCAAGCAGGCGCGGTTCGCGCAGGCCGGTGCTGTGATCGCCGCCATAAAGTGTGGCGCGCCGGCTCCAGCCGCCGCACCCGGCAATCGCCCCGTCGATCAGCGCGATGAAATAAGTGCCGTCGATCACCAGTTGCCGATCGAGCCCCATCACCGCGCGGCTCGATTCGATCTGCGCGGGCGACAGAAATCCCTGCTGCAACTGGCCGATCGCCGCATCCATCACCGTGGTCAGTTGCGGCAGATCATCCGGCGTGGCGGTGCGAAAGGTGATCGTGTCAGTCATCGCCGGCATCTCTGCGCGTTGTCCCGTATTGCCGCAATCGGATTTTTACCTCTCGCAACTCGCGTTCGACAGGACCCGATTCGGTGTGTAAGAGTACGGTCATGTCCGAAAAACCGGCGACACCGCTACTCGATACGGTCAACATTCCGGCCGATTTGCGCAAACTGGCCCAGCCGCAGTTGCGGCAACTTGCCGATGAATTGCGCGCAGAAATGATCGCTGCGGTCGGCACGACCGGCGGCCACCTCGGTTCGGGGCTGGGCGTGGTCGAATTGACCGTCGCGGTGCATTACGTGTTCAACACCCCGCAGGACAAACTGGTGTGGGATGTTGGCCACCAGGCCTATCCGCACAAGATCCTGACCGGGCGGCGCGACCGCATCCGCACGCTGCGCCAGGGCGGCGGGCTGTCGGGCTTCACCCGCCGCAGCGAAAGCGAATACGATCCGTTCGGCGCGGCGCATTCGTCCACTTCGATCTCGGCCGCGCTCGGCTTTGCCATCGCCAACGCGATGACCGATCAGCCGGGCAAGGCGATCGCGGTGATCGGCGATGGCGCGATGAGCGCCGGCATGGCCTATGAAGCGATGAACAACGCCGGGGCCGCGGGCAACCGGCTGGTGGTCATCCTCAACGACAACGACATGTCGATCGCACCGCCGGTCGGCGGGCTTTCGGCCTATCTGGCGCAGCTGGTCTCGTCGCGCCCGTTCCTCGAACTGCGCGATCTCGCCCGACGGCTGACCCGGCGCCTGCCGCGCCCGCTCGCCACCGCCGCGCGCAAGACCGACGAATTCGCCCGCGGCATGGCGATGGGCGGTACGCTGTTTGAAGAACTGGGCTTTTACTACGTCGGCCCGATCGACGGGCACAATCTCGATCAGCTGATCCCGGTGCTCGAAAACGTGCGCGACGCCGCCGAAGGGCCGTGCCTGATCCACGTCGTCACGCAAAAGGGCAAGGGCTATGCCCCCGCCGAAGCCGCCGCCGACAAATATCACGGCGTGCAGAAATTCAACGTGGTGACCGGCGAACAAGTCAAAAGCGCCCCCGGCGCCCCCAGCTATACCGCCGTATTCGCCGATGCCCTGCTGGCAGAGGCCGATCGCGACCCGACGATCTGCGCGATCACCGCCGCAATGCCCTCGGGCACCGGGCTCGACCGTTTTGCCCGCGCCCACCCGACACGCATGTTCGATGTCGGCATCGCCGAACAGCACGCGGTGACCTTCGCCGCCGGGCTCGCCGCGCAAGGGATGCGCCCGTTCTGCGCGATCTATTCGACATTCCTGCAACGCGCCTATGACCAGGTGGTGCACGATGTCTGCATCCAGAACCTGCCGGTGCGCTTTGCCATCGATCGCGCCGGGCTGGTCGGTGCCGACGGCGCCACCCACGCCGGATCATTCGATGTGACGTACCTGGCCAGCCTGCCCAACATGGTGGTCATGGCCGCCGCCGACGAGGCGGAACTGGTCCACATGACCCATACCGCCGCGCTCCACGACAGCGGCCCGATCGCGTTTCGCTACCCGCGCGGCAACGGCACCGGCGTGCCCATGCCCGCTGTGCCCGAACGGCTGGACATCGGCAAAGGCCGCATCATCCGCGAAGGCGGCAAAGTCGCCATCCTCTCGCTCGGCACGCGCCTCGCCGAAGCGCTGAAGGCCGCCGACCTGCTCGATGCGCGCGGCCTGCCCACCACCGTCGCCGACTTGCGCTTCGCCAAACCGCTCGACGAAGCGCTGATCCGCCGGCTGATGGTCACCCACGACGTCGTGATCACCGTCGAAGAAGGCTCGATCGGCGGCCTCGGCGCCCACGTGCTGACCATGGCCAGCGACGAAGGCCTGACCGACGCAGGGCTGAAAATCCGCACCATGCGCCTGCCCGATAGCTTCCAGGAACACGATTCCCCCGACCGCCAATACGATACCGCCGGACTGAACGCGCCGCATATCGTCGATACGGTGCTGTCGGCCCTGCGGCATAACAGCGCGGGGGTGCAGGAAGCGCGGGCCTGAGGTTTTTGATGCCTCCGGCGGGCGTTTTTTGATGCCTCCGGCGGGCAAGGGTTATCACCCTTGCATCCCGTTATCGTCTTGATCCGTGTGCTGATCGGGCCGTTGCGTCCCGCCGCGAAGCGGCAGAAATGTCTCCCGGCGCGAGGGCAACGCTGACCAGCGATCAACGCGCTGCCTGACACCTACAAGGCGCCCCCGGGACGCGGGGGAAAGCGCAAGAGGTGGATGCGCTAAACCTGAGTAGGCGAACGCTCCCGAATTCTTTTGATCGCTCTATTGGCTTCAAGCTGCCCTTTGATTGCAGACGGCCATGTGAGGGCCGCTAATACCACGCACGCGGCGCACAAGATGCCGGCAGCAAAGTCTGCGACAGTGAATTGGGTAGTCCCAATGCGGGCATATGCCGTTATGGCTCCAGGCGTGAGGCCAAGAAATCCCCCCGTTGCCGTGCCCGCGAGGGCAAGCGCAATGGGGCGGGATATATTTGTTAGCGCTTCCAACTCATGATCCTCAATCCTGTGGAGCATAATAGAAGGGGGATTAGTTTCATAAATAGGTATCGACGGCGCAGGGACTGCCCGTAGCGCGTTCGGCGGATCCCCTGTGCGCTCTTCCCGCATCAGGCGTTATCACTCGAAAAGGTGAAGTTTACGGTCCTCACCGGCGCGTCATCGCCCACCGCGCTTACGTGGAGCATCAAATGCAAGGCTTTGCCGTGGAATGTTGCGATGCTCGGTAAATCCCATGCAACGCCTCCGATAAGAGACTGCACATGGCCTAACACCACAAAATTCATGGTGGCAGGCTGCGGGATTTCTGTGCGCAAGGCAACATCACCATCCTGCGGCACGAACGAAATCTGGAATGTCAAATTTTCAAGGGTTATGGCCGCGTCAGTATCGCGAGGACTGAGGACGACAGCCCCGCTCGCAACAACGGGGCGGCCTCCCACAGCGCTGACAGAGAACATGCTTGCCATGAGTTTAGTGTAGCGGTCTTATGCGTTTTCGTTCAAGGTCGGTAAGGAAATTTTGCTTTCCCTCGCTCGCGTCGTCGTTTGTAGCTTGGATTTGTGCGGCGATGGCGGGGTCCTCAGCATCTGCCTTAGAACCGCGCCTTCCCTCTCTTGGTTGGTCGCATTTTCAGTCAATGCACCGTCCCCAATGCCGATCCCATCGCCTCCCGTTCAATACGGTTAATAGCCGTGGTTTCGTCGCCACGGTAGATCGGTAGTGCGGCTAAGCGGTTGGCGGCCCTGCGGCGCAAGTCATGCCCGATCACATTCTCACGTTCGAGCAGAGAAATGACCTGCACGGACTCTCCAACCTCGTAAAGTGCCTGCATTTGCAAGAAAATCGCATCATTCACGCGCTGGGGAGACGTGCCAAAAAATACAGCCACTGGTGCACGGCCGGGCGCGCGGATAACCATGTCTGGCACCGTATCAGACAGCGCTGGACTGACTGGTTTGTCCTGCTCGACAACCGCCTTACCCTCCATCCTCTCTAGGATGCGACTCGCCGCGTCCTCCTTGAATGTGCTGGCCACCTTGTCCTTGGTGAGAAGCAGAAAATCGTTGATGCGTAGCATGAACGATAGAAAACGCATCGCGGCCTTTGGCAACTCGCTCTCGGTCAAATTGCCCGTGTGCAGCAGCATTTCATCTTCATCGAACTCGACATCGTGGCTCTCGAGCAGCGACGCCAGCGCCTCTGATCGCGTGTCGGTCGAAAATTCCACGCCAGACGCCTCGAGGAAAGGGATGGTGGTCCCATCGTCCTCGATGCGATAAATACCCGGACGCGTCTTGTCGCGCACCAGATAAAACGCGACGGAATCACCATCATCGCGGCGGAATGTGGTCGTGACGGCATAGCCGACCGGAACGTCCGTCAGCTTCAAGTCACCACAGAAAGCTTGGCAAAGCGCCTCTTTCACCCCAACATATCCTTTGTTTCGAGACGGAAGAATCGCATGGTTTCGGACCAAAGCCAAGGCTTCAGTCCGCCGGCCCGTTCTTCCCCGAATTTGTTAAGATTGAATTGGGTGCGCCTGTGTGGGCTGCGCGCAGACGGTATACGCTTAACCCACGGGCCATGCACCAAGGTTCCCGTCGGGGCGGTATCAATGTCGTTCGCCTCGCCACATAGCGTATGCAAGTGCCAGCCGGTCACATGATCGGCGTGATATTCATAACAGCAGATGACAGTGGTATCTTTTGCAGCGCGCAGGCCTAGATGTATGCGTGCTGTAGCCTTGTCCTCGCAGACCAAGAGCCGCAAAACGAAATGCCGCCCCCCGCAATCAAACTCTGCGAAGCGCCAATCCCAGGCGCTCCCGAGCGACCAAGCTTTCTTCCCAGCTTTGGAGAGCGGGAATTTCGCCTTTGGGGTTTTGCCACTGCCCCAGTCAGAGACTGACAGGTTAGCCTTCTCACCCCGGATAACATCTTGAATACGCATACCGCATGAGTGCGTAACTCAGGCCAAATCGTCAACCAGCTTTGTGAGCTATATAATTGCCCGTGCAGCACGCGGATAAAGGCGATAAAGGGATGCAAGGGTGACAACCCTTGCCCGCCGGAGGCATAAATACTCCCCCCTTCAATCCCCGAAAATCGCCACCTCATACCCACCAAGACTATCCGCCCTCCCGCGAAACATCCCCGGTGTCGTAAACGCCAGCGCTGTTTCGCCCGAGGGGGTGACCACGATCACCCCGCCGACCCCGCCGATGGTGCCGATTTCGGCGAGCACGGCGCGCGCGGCGGTGTCGGGGGATTCGCCGGTCAGCCGCATGCGGGCGCAGATTTCGTGGGCGGCGGCGGTGCGGATGAACTGTTCGCCGGAGCCGGTGCAACTGACCGCGCCGGCACGATCGTCGGCATAGGTGCCGGCGCCGATCAGCGGGGAATCGCCGATGCGGCCCCAGCGTTTGCCGGTCAGGCCGCCGGTGCTGGTGGCGGCGGCGACATGGCCGCTGGTATCGCGGGCGACGGCGCCGACGGTGCCGTATTTCATGTCGGCGTCGAACCAGCCGAGGCGGCGGGCTTTGAGCTCTTCGAGCTGGCGCCAGCGTTCGGGGGTGGCGAACCAGTCGGGATCGACCTGGGGCACGCCGTGGTCGCGGGCGAAGTCGTCGGCGCCGGCGCCGCACAGCAGCACGTGGGGCCCGGCGTCCATCACGGTCCGGGCGAGCTGGACGGGGTTGCGGGTATGGGTGCAGCCGGCAACGGCCCCGGCGGCGCGGGTGGCGCCGTCCATCACTGCGGCATCGAGTTCGTTGGTGCCGTGGTAGGTAAACACCGCGCCGCGCCCGGCGTTGAAGCAGGGATCGTCTTCGAGCACGGCGACGGCGGCGGTGACGGCGTCGATCGCGCTGCCGGCGGCGGCGAGCACGGCCTGGCCGGCGGCGAGCGCGCGGGCGAGGCCGGCTTCGTGGGTGGCGATGGCGGCGCCGTCAAAGCTGTCGCGGCGCATCGAACCGGCGCCGCCGTGGATGGCGAGCGCCCAATGGGGAGTTGCATTGGTCATGGCTGGCGCCGATAGCAGAATTGTTGCGGGGGGACCATGACCGAGCCGATTGCGATCCGGGCCGATGATCTGAGCGGGGCACAGATCCGCGCGCTGGTGGCGTTGCACCTGGCGGCGATGCACGATCACAGCCCGCCCGACAAAGTCCATGCCTTGCCGGTCGATGCGCTGCGCAGTGCCGGGGTCACGTTCTATTCGGCGTGGATCGGTGATGATCTGGCGGGGATGGGGGCGATCCGCCAGCTTGAGGCCGATCATGGCGAAGTGAAATCGATGCGCGTGGCGCCGGGATTTGTGCGGCGCGGGGTGGGGCAGGTGATGCTGTTGCACTTGATCGCGGTGGCGCGCGAGCGCGGCTATCGGCGGGTCAGCCTCGAAACCGGAACTGGTGATGCGTTTGCGCCGGCGATCGGGCTCTATCGCAAACACGGGTTTGTGCCGTGCCCGGCGTTTGCCGAATATGTCGCCGACGGGTTCAGCCAGTGCATGACGCGAGAGGTGTGATGGGGGGCGTGCCCGCTTGGGCAAACCAAGCCCCCTGTTGCCGCAAGTGCCGGCGGGGTAAAGCGGGGGTTCAGGTCGCGGGCAACAGAGTTTGCAGACGGGACCGGCGGGGTGGGCCGCCGGGGTTAACGGTATGGAGCAGGCTTTGAAACGATCTCTTGGGCGTGCGGTGCTGGTGTTGACGGGGCTGTGTGCCACTTTTCCGGCCTGGGCGGCCGATCCGGGCAAGGCGGCGTGCATGGGCGATGCCAAACGGCTGTGCGCGGCGGAAATGCAGAGCCTGAGCCGGGCCAAAGTGCGCGCCTGTCTGATCGCGCATATCGATCAGACATCGCCGACGTGCCACGATTTCATGATCAAGGCGCGCGCCGCCGCGCTGTCGGGGCACAAGCTCGACACCCCCGGCCAATGACGCCGGCACGGCTGCTCGGGCTGGGCCGGGCGACGCCACCGCACATCCTGCCGCAGGATGTGGCGCGCGATTGGGCGCGCGATCATTTTTCCGACCGGCTGCCGGCCTTTGCGCGGATGGCGCCGGTGTTTGCCAATGCCGGGATCGAGCGGCGGCAGATCGCCATGCCGGTGGAATGGTATTTGCAACCGCAGGATTGGCACACCCGCACCGTGGCCTATCGCGCGGTGGCGCGGCAATTGTTCATCGCTGCGGCGCGCGATGCGCTCGATGCGGCGGGATTGCGCGCCGATCAGATCGACATGGTGATCACGGTATCGTCGACCGGGATCGCGACACCCAGTCTTGAGGCTTTGGCCCACGCCGAAATCGGGTTTCGCGCCGATGTGGTGCGCGTGCCGCTGTTCGGGCTGGGCTGTGCCGGCGGGGTCGCCGGGCTGGCGCTGGCGGCGCGGCTGGCGGCGGCGCAGCCGGGTGCGCGGGTGCTGGTGGTGGCGGTCGAACTGTGTTCGCTGGCGTTTCGCGAGGACATGGCGACCAAGGGCAATGTGGTGGCGACTGCGCTGTTTGGCGATGGCGCGGCGGCGGCGGTGCTGTGTACCGAGGGGCCGGCGCAAGTGGCGGTGGCGGCGGCGGCCGAACACTTGTGGCCCGATACGATCGACGTGATGGGCTGGGATGTCGCGCCGCACGGGTTCGGCGTGATCTTTGCGCAGTCGATCCCGGCGCTGGTGTCGCGTCATTTGCGCCAGGCGCTCGACGGGTTGTGCGATCGGCTGGGGGTTGATCCCGCCGCGATCGGCCGCCCGGTGTGCCATCCCGGCGGGGCGCGGGTGGTCGAGGCGCTGGAGGCGTGCCTGCCGCTGGCGCCGGGCACGCTCGATGCCGAACGCGCGGTGCTGGCCGATCATGGCAACATGTCGGCGCCGACGGTGCTGTTCGTGCTGCAGCGCCTGCTGGAAAGCGGTGCGCTGCCCGAGGATCGGCCGGGGGTGATCATGGCGCTGGGGCCGGGCTTTACGCTCAATGCGGCGCTGCTGGTGCCGGCGGCATGATCGCGCTGGTCGTGCTGGGCTATGTCACGCTCGCGCGGCTGGTGGAAATGCGCTTTGCCCGCGTCAATATGGCGCGGCTGATGGCGGCGGGCGCGGTTGAGGCGGCGCCCGGGCATTACCCGGTGATCATCGTGATGCATGTGGCCTGGCTGGGCGCGCTGTGGTGGCTGGCGCCGGGGCGCGCGGTGCATTGGGGCTGGCTGGCGCTGTTTGGCGCGCTGCAACCCTTGCGGGTGTGGGTGATGGCAACGCTGGGCCCGCGCTGGACCGCGCGGATCGTGGTCGTGCCGGGCGAAACGCTGGTCCGGCGCGGGCCGTACCGGTTCATGCGCCATCCCAATTATGCGATCGTGGTGGGCGAAATTGCCAGCCTGCCGCTGGCTTTCGGGTTGGGCTGGCTGGCGCTGGGCTTTTCGATCGCCAACGCGGTGATGCTGACGATCCGCATCCGGGCAGAGGATGCCGCCTTGGCGGGGTTGCGATGATCGCGCCGCGCGCCGCGATCTGGGCCGGGTTTGCCCTGATGTGCGTCGCGCTGTTCATGGCCGTGCTCGATGTGCAGATCGTGCTGACCGCGCTGCCGACGATCCAGCACGCGCTGATGATCGATGCCGATGCGATGAGCTGGATCCAGACCAGTTACCTGACCGCCGAAGTGATCGCGATCCCGCTGTCGGGGCTGGCGACGCGCGCGCTGGGGCTGCGCTGGTGTCTGGTGCTGGCGGTGGCGGGGTTTACGCTGGCTTCGCTCGCCTGCGGAATCAGCACCGGGTTTGCCACGCTGATTGCCGCGCGCACGGTGCAGGGGCTGTTTGGCGGGGTGATCATTCCATGCGTGTTCAGCGCGGTGTTCCTGCTGTTTGATCCGCGCGACGAACCGGTGGCGACCGGCATGGCCGGGGTCGCGGCGATGCTGGCGCCGACGCTGGGGCCATGGCTGGGCGGCTGGCTCACGGTCCATGCCGGGTGGGGCTGGCTGTTTTTCATCAATCTGCCCGCCGGGATCATCGCCGGGTTCGGCATGGCTTGGCTGGTGCCGGCGGGGGCGGCCGATCCGGCGCTGTTGCGCACGATCGATCGGCTGGGGCTGGTCATGCTGGCGCTGGCGATGGTGGGGATCGAGGTGGCGCTGAAATGGGCGCCCACTGCGGGGTGGACCGATTGGCGCACGCTGGGCACCGGGCTGGGCGGGGTGCTGCTGCTCGGCGGATTTGTCCGGCGCTGTCTTTATCGCGCGGCGCCGCTGGTCGAACCTGGGGTGCTGGCCGATTGGCGGGTCGCCCTGGGCACCGGCTGCAATGCCATGCTCGGCGCGGTGCTCTATGGTTCGACGTATCTGATGGTGGTGTTTCTGGGGCTGGTGCGCGGGATGGACGCGCTGGCGATCGGCCGCACGGTGGTGCTGACCGGCGCGGCGCAACTGGTCAGCGCGCCGCTGGCGGTCTGGGCGGAGCGGCGTGTGCCGGCGCTGCCTTATTGCCTGTGCGGGTTTGGCCTGTTTGCGCTGGGCTGCGTGATGGATACCGGGCTGACTCCTGACAGCGGCTATGGGGCGCTGGTCTGGCCGCAAGTGCTGCGCGGGGCGGCGTTGATGGTTTGCATTCTGGGCACCACCCGGCTGGCGCTGGGGCATTTGCCGCCGTCGGGCATCGCCAATGCCAGCGCGCTGTTCAATCTGGCGCGCAATCTGGGCGGGGCACTGGGCATCGCGGTGATTGACAGCGTGTTGTACGGCCAGACCCCGCAGCGCGCGGCGGCGATCATTGCCGCGCTGCGCCGGGGCGATGTTGCGGTGGCGGGCGCGCTGCATCTGCCGATCGACGATTTTCTGGCGATGCATGATCAGCCGCTCGATGCCGATACCCGTGCCTTGCTCGAACCGCTGATCGGCCATCTCGCGCTCAGCGGGTCGGTGAACTGGACCTGGGCGATGCTGGCGGCGGGCTGCGTGGTGCCGATGGCCGCCTGCGCGCTGGCGCTTATGCCCCGCGCGAGGCGCCGGGCACCCACAGCGGATCTTGCCCGCGATTGATCGCGCGGGCGAGCACGAACAGATAATCCGACAGCCGGTTGATATAGGCGAGCGCCGCCGGGTTGACCGGTTCGAGCGCGGCCAGCGCGGTGATCGCGCGTTCGGCGCGGCGGGTGATCGAGCGTGCCAGATGCACCCGCGCCGCCGCTTCGCTGCCGCCGGGCAGGATAAAGCTGGTCAGCGCCGGCAAGGCTTCGTTGTGGCGGTCGATCGCCTGTTCCAGCCAACTGACTTGCGCCGGGATGATCCGCAGCACCATGTCCGTCGGGGCAAAATCGGGGGTATCGAACGCGCCGAGCGGGGTGGCGAGATCGGCGCCGAGATCGAACAGATCGTTCTGGATGCGCTGGACTTCGCCGGTGATCGCGGGCGACGTGGCCTGCGCCGCCAGCCCGAGCGCGCTGTTCAATTCGTCGACATCGCCGATCGCGACCATCCGCGCATCGTGCTTCGCGCGGCGCGAGCCATCGACCAGCCCGGTGGTGCCGTCATCGCCGGTGCGGGTATAAATGCGGTTGAGCTTGACCAAGGGGGGATCGGCTTACTTGTGGCCGCCGAATGCCAACAGGATCGCCACCACCACGATCGCCAGCCCCTGATAGCGGATGCGGTTCCACATCATGCGGTTTTGCAGATCCTGCATTTCGCGGATCGCGGCATCACCGCCTTCAAGCCCGGCGCGGGTGGTTTTCATGAACGCGCCGATGCCCCGCACCAGCGAGACGACAACGAGGCCCATCAGGACCAGCAGGACCGGGATCAGCACGAATATCATGGCGTGATCGATAGGCTGTCTGCCAGCGAAAGGCCAGTGTCAAAGAGGGCCGCGCGCAATTCGGCTGCGACCGCGCGGCCATCCTCGCCGGCGCGGCGGCGTTCGGCCAGCGCGGCGGCGCCGCGCCGCTTGGCCAGTTTGCGCCCATCGGCTTCGACCAGCACCGGGTGGTGGTGCCACAAGGGCACCGGCAGCCCCAGCAGCGCCTGCAACAGCCGGTGGGTATGGCTGGCGCCAAACAGGTCGATCCCCCGGGTTACCACGCTGACCCCGTCTGCGGCATCGTCGAGCGTTGCCGCGAGGTGATAGCTGGCCGGGGCATCCTTGCGCCACAGCACGACATCGCCGGCCAGATCGGGACGCGCCGGTTGATCGCCGCGGCGTTCGTCGTGCCACACCAGATCGCCGGTCAGCGCCATGGCCTGTTCGACATCGAGCCGCCACACCACATCGGGCCCCGGCGGCACCGGGCGGCGCAGGCAGGTCGAAGGATAGACCGGGCCATCGGCGCCGTGGCGCAGCGCATCGCGGGCAATATCGGCGCGGGTGCAGCGGCAGGGATAGACCAGCCCCATGATCATCAGCGATTCGAAAGCCTGGCGATAGCTGGCGATGCGGGTCGATTGCGCGGGCACTTCGCGCCAGGTCAGCCCCAGCCAGGCGAGATCGGCACGGAATTCGTCGGCCCATTCGGGGCGCGAGCGCGCGCCGTCGATATCTTCGATCCGCAGCAGCATGGTGCCGCCATCGGCCACCGCGCGATCGTGCGCGATCAAAGCGGCATAGGCATGGCCCAGATGCAGCGGGCCATTGGGGCTGGGGGCAAAACGGGTGACGGTCACGCGGCACAGTTATGCCGGGTGCGGCGCCAAAAAGCAAAACAGCCGGCCGTTGGGTCGGCCGGCTGCATGCTGGAAATAATCGGTTGCCGAACCAGTGGTTCGCCGCCGGGCTCAGCCGAGCGTGGCGGTGAACATCAGGCCGCTGACACCAGCGGCGAGAATGATCGGCAGCACGATGGTGGTGATGCTGCGCATGGAATCCTCCAAGTGAGTTGAGGCGATTCCAGGCCCTCTCCCGTTCGGTGCGCCGGCAGGGTGTAAATGCGCGGAGCAAAGCGAACGCCGCTGCCAATACGCCAAACCGCGTATAGCGCAAATGACGATTGCGCGTTTGCAATTGCAAAAATGGCAAGTGTAATGCCCCTGCTGGACAGGCGTGCGTGGCCTCTCTATCGGCTGGCCATGACCATTCAGCCCAGCGAATCCATCCTGATCGTCGATTTCGGCAGCCAGGTGACCCAGTTGATCGCGCGCCGCGTGCGCGAAGCCGGGGTCTATTCCGAAATCGCCCCGTTCACCCAGGCCGAAGCCGCCTTTGCGCGGATGCAGCCCAAGGGGATCATCCTGTCGGGATCGCCGGCCAGCGTCCCCGCCGATGGCAGCCCGCGCGCGCCGCAAGTGCTGTTTGACAGCGGGTTGCCGATTCTGGGCATCTGCTATGGCCAGCAGGTGATGAGCGAACAGCTGGGCGGCAAAGTCGAACCCGGCGATTCGGGCGAATTCGGCCGCGCCTTTCTGACCGTGACCGAACCGTGCGTGCTGTTCGACGGGCTGTGGCAAGTCGGCGAACGTCATCAGGTATGGATGAGCCACGGCGACAAAGTTACCAGCTTTGCCCCCGGCTTTCGCATCGTCGCGGTGTCTGACGGGGCGCCGTTTGCGGTGATCGCCGATGATGAACGCCGCTATTACGGCACGCAGTTCCACCCCGAAGTGGTGCACACCCCCGATGGCGGGCGGCTGATCGCCAATTTCGTGCGCCATGTCTGCGGCTGCCGCGGCGATTGGACGATGGCCGAATTCCGCAAGACCAAGATCGCCGAAATCCGCGCCCAGGTCGGATCATCGCGGGTGATCTGCGGGCTGTCGGGCGGGGTCGATTCGGCGGTGGCGGCGGTGCTGATCCACGAAGCGATCGGCGATCAGCTGACCTGCGTGTTCGTCGATCACGGGCTGATGCGGCTGGGCGAGGCCGAACAGGTGGTCGGCCTGTTCCGCAACCATTACAACATTCCGCTGGTCCACCACGATGCCAGCCGCCTGTTCCTCGGCGGGCTGGCCGGGGTGACCGACCCCGAGGCCAAGCGCAAGTTCATCGGCAAGACCTTCATCGACGTGTTCGAGGCCGAAGCGCGCCAGATCGGCGGCGCCGATTTCCTCGCCCAGGGCACGCTCTATCCCGATGTGATCGAAAGCGTGTCGTTCACCGGCGGCCCGTCGGTGACGATCAAGAGCCACCACAATGTCGGCGGCCTGCCCGAACGCATGAACATGCAACTGGTCGAACCCTTGCGCGAACTGTTCAAGGACGAAGTGCGCGCGCTGGGTCGCGAACTCGGCCTGCCCGATATTTTCGTCGGCCGCCACCCGTTTCCCGGGCCGGGCCTTGCCATCCGCATCCCCGGCGAAGTGACCAGCGACCGCTGCGACATCCTGCGCAAGGCGGATGCGATCTATCTCGACGAAATCCGCAAGGCCGGGCTCTACGATGCGATCTGGCAGGCCTTTGCCGTGCTGCTGCCGGTGCGCACGGTGGGGGTGATGGGCGATTTCCGCACCTATGATTCGGTCTGCGCCTTGCGCGCGGTCACCTCGACCGACGGCATGACCGCCGACATCTACCCGTTCGACGCCGCCTTCCTGTCGCGCGTCGCCACGCGCATCGTCAACGAGGTCAAAGGCATCAACCGCGTGGTCTATGACTATACGTCAAAGCCGCCGGGCACGATCGAATGGGAATAAGCTGATCGCCCAAGCCGCATTCGGGCGCCGCGCTGATTCATGATCGGGTCCGGTCCGGAGGCGGCACAACCTCTTTGCGCAGCGCCGCCAGCACCGGCTCCAGCGTCGGGCCCAGCGCTTTGATCGTGCCGTGGCGGTCGATCAGGATGTAAAACGGAAAACTGCTGTTTGACCATTCGGGCGAGACCACGCCGGATGGGCCAACCTGCCATTGCGGCCAGGCATTGCCGTTGCGCGTGACAAACGCCTTGGCTGTGGCGGCGCTGGCATCGCCGCTGATCGAAACGATCTGGAATGCTTGGCCGCGCAGGCTGGCCGCCACGCGGCGCAATTCGGGCATCGCCGCGACACAGGGCGGGCACCAGGTCGCCCAGAAATCGATCAGCGTCACTTTGCCGCGAAACTGCGCGCTGCTGACGCGCTGGCCGTCAAGATCGCGCGCCGCCATCGGCGGCAGCGGGGCACCGGGTTTCAGCCGTTCGGTGCGGAACTGCAGCGCGGCGGCGACCGTGCCCAGCCGGGGCGGATCACCGGCACCCAGCAGCGTGGTCGGCACATCGCCATACCGCGCGCGAACCAGCCGCAATTCGGCCAGTGCGCGGGGCCGGGCCGGCGCTTGCGCCAAAGTCTGCGCCGCCAGCAGATAGCGCGCCGATCCGATGACCGCACGCGACCGGCTGGTCCGCACCAGCGTGGCCAGCACCGCGCGCTTGGCCGGGGCGCGGCTTTCGTCAAAGGCGCCCTCCAGCGCCGGCGCCAGCTGGCCGGCATCGCGCCAGCCCTGCGCCATCGCCAGTAGCGCGCGTTGCGCCGGGTCGGGCGGTCCCCACGCGGCGATCAGCGTCAGTGCGGGCAGGCGATCCTCGCGCGGGCCGGACTTGGCGATGGTCCACAACCGCGCGATGATTGGCGCGCGCGCCGCATCGCAGGTGGCCACGGCCTGCGGGTCGCTTCCGGCTGCAGGTGGCGCGGTGCACGCCGACCAGATCGCCTGCCGCAGGTCGGCGATGCTTGGCGGCGCTGAAGCAGCAATTGCGAACAACGGCGCCAGGATCGCCACCATCCGCATCACTCTGATTGCGTGACCCATGCACTCGCTCCGTTGCTGCAGGCGATATCATCGCCGGCGCCGGGCGGGAGCGGGGAAAAATGCCGTCGGCGGGCTGAATCGATCGGCGAATGGACATCAGCGGCGGCCAATGGTTCCTGCCGACCGTCCATCGGCGTGCGCCTGCCCGTGAGTGCATGTGCGCGCGCTCGACAGCGATCGGGGCCATGGTATTTCTTTGGCCATGCACCTGCCGATTCCACCGCTGACCCGGGCGCTTCATCGGCGGCCCGCTGCGGCCCCGACCATTGTCAGCTTGTGGTTGGCCGGTACCGCGCTGTTGTGGGCGGCCTATGTCTTTGTGTTCATGGGCACTACCGCCCACGGGGTGATGCAGGCAGGTGCGGACGCGCTGTGCAATGTGCTGCCGATCAGCCTGCTGGCGATCGCGGTGCGGGCAACTTTGCGCGCAGAGGTGATGCCGCGTTCGACCCCGGTGCAGGCGGCGTGGCATGCCGGGCTGGCGGTGGCGTTCAGCTTTACCTGGTATGCCACGCTGGTGCTGCTGCTGGCGGTAGAGGGCAGTCTGGCCGGGCAGGGCTTTCGCATCCCGGCGTTTCATGGCCCGGCGCTGACCTGGCAGGTGTTTCAGGGGCTGCTGGTCTACACCGCGATCGCCGCGGTATGCTATGCGGTGCGCGGCGGGCGCGAGGCGGCGACGGTGACGATTGTCGAGGAACCGCCGGCGCAACCCAGATTGACCCGCTATCTGATCCGCCGCGATGAAGATCTGACCCCGGTCGATGTGCGCGAGATCATCATGGTCACCGGCGCGCAGGACTATTCCGAAGTGGTCACGGCCAAGGGGCGGCATCTCGTCCGCCTGTCGCTCACCGAATTTGCCGCGCGGCTCGATGCGGCGGATTTCGTGCGCGTGCACCGATCGGCGATCATCAATCTGCATTGCCTCGAACGCACCGAACCGGCCGGCGGCGGGCGGCTGCTGGCGCACATGACCAATGGCGAAACCGTCGCGGTCAGCCGATCGGGGGTGCAGGCGCTGAGGAAATTCGTGGTCTGACCTTGCGCGCCCACGGCCAGGCGATCACCCCGCCGGCAAACAGCGCGGCCCATACCAGCACCGGCTGCAACAGCAGGCGCGGGATGTGATAGGCCCAGCCCAGCGCCACGCCGTCGATCACCACATGATCGACCGCGTGCTTGATGTTCGCCGGGTAGACCGCGATGGCGTACATCGCCAGCCCGATCGCGGCAGGCCGGCGCAGCGGCGCGATCCACAGCCCCACCGCACCTGCCAGTTCGGCCCAGCCGGTCGCGATCACCGTGGCGTGCGGCCACGGCACCCAGCCCGGCACGATCAGTTCGAACCCGTGCGGGCGGGCAATGTGCAGCACCCCGGCCAGTGCATAAAGCACGCTCAAGGCGATGCGCAGGATCAGCCGGGTGCGCGCCATCGCGATCAGTCTTCGTGCCAGGGGGTCAGCGCCGGTACCGGCAGCGGCGCGGTGCGCGCGGCTTCATAGGCGGCGCCGGCGGCGAGCACGCGGGCATCGTCCCACGCGGTGCCGATGAACGACAGCCCCATCGGCAGGCGGTCGATCGCCCCCATCGGCACGGTCAGATGCGGATATCCGGCAATCGCCGGCAGATTGCCCGCGCCGACATCGATGCCGTGATCGCCGGTGACCAGATCGATCGGCCAGGCCGGCGCGGCGGTCGGCGCGATCAGCAGGCTGACATGGTGGTCGGCGAGCAGCTTGTCGATGCCGTCCTTGCCCGCCAGCCGCAGCGAATTGGCGCGCGCCTGCCGCCACGCCGCTTCGTCGGTCAGCGTCGCGGCGGTTTCGAACAAGTCCTGCCCGAACCAGCGCAGTTCCTGTTCGGCATGGGCGCGGTTGAACGCGATCAGATCATTCAGATTGCGCACCGGCACCGGCCCCGGCAGCCCGGCCAGATAGGCGGTCAGGTCGACCCGTAATTCATACAACAGCACGGTCAATTCATCGCGCGACATCGCCGGATCGGGGTCGAAATCGATATCGACCAGCTCGGCCCCGGCCTTGCGCAGATCGGCGAGCGCATGGGCAAACAGCGCCTGCACCTTGGGATTGTCGCCCACCGCCTTGCGCAGCACGCCGATCCGCACGCCGCGCAAGCTGGCGCCGTTGAGCGCCGCAACATAATCGGTCTTGTGCGCATCGGCGGTGGCGGTGGCGGCATCGGCCGGGTCGGTGCCGGCCATCGCGGTGAGCATCAGCGCGGCATCGTGCACGCTGCGCGTCATCGGCCCGGCGGTGTCCTGGCTGTGGCTGATCGGCACGACATGCGTGCGGCTGACCAGCCCGACGGTCGGTTTGAACCCGACAATTCCGTTCATCGCCGCCGGGCAGGTGATCGAGCCGTCGGTTTCGGTGCCGATCGCCGCCCAGGCCAGCCCCGCCGCCACCGCCGCGCCGCTGCCCGACGATGATCCGCATGGCGAGCGGTCGGTGGCATGGGGGTTGCGCGTCTGGCCGCCGACCGCGCTCCACCCGCTCGACGAATGGCTGGAGCGGATATTGGCCCATTCCGACAAGTTGGTCTTGCCCAGGATCACCACCCCGGCGCGGCGCAACCGCGCGATCAGCGGGGCATCGCGCCCGGTCACATTATTTGCCAGCGCCAGACTGCCGGCGGTGGTCGGCAGCGGTTCGGCGGTTTCGATATTGTCTTTGACGAGGGTCGGCTTGCCCGCCAGCGGCCCGCCCGTGGCGCGCGCGGCGGCTTCGGCGCTGGCCGCAGCGGGGTTGATCGCGATCACCGCGTTGAGCTGCGGCCCGGCGTGATTGACCGCGGCGATTCGCTGCAGATAGGTTTCCACCGTGCTCTCGGCATGTGCCGCCGGGGCGCCCAGCGCGGCGGCGGCAAGCAGGGCGGCAGCGGGGGTGCGGATGGTCATCGGGGCGATCCTTTGCATGGGGCAGCGGCCTTGTGCGGCGCGGCGGTACGGGCGGCAAGCCAGCCCTCGGGGCAATTGTTACGTAATGTCCCGGTTCTGGTCGGCGGCGAACAAATATGCAAACACCCTTGAACATCGCGCCATGGCGCGCGACATAGGCCGGGTATCGTCTGGCTTTTCCATCTCAGTTACGAGGACTTCGCATGCTCGACCTGCTCGGCGCAACCGGCGCCCAAGGCAAATTCTCCCGTGACCCGATCACCGGGGCGCTGATTCCGGTTGTTGTCGAACAATCCAGCCGCGGCGAGCGCAGCTTCGACATCTATTCGCGGCTGCTGCGCGAACGCATCATCTTTGTCACCGGCGAAGTCGAGGACCACATGGCCTCGGTGATCATCGCGCAATTGCTGTTCCTCGAATCGGAAAACCCGTCGAAGGACATCGCGATGTATATCAATTCGCCCGGCGGCGTGGTCACCGCCGGCATGGCGATCCACGACACGATGAAATATATCCGCCCCAAGGTATCGACCATCTGCATCGGCCAGGCCTGCTCGATGGGCAGCTTCCTGCTCGCCGCGGGCGAACCCGGCCAGCGCATGGCGCTGCCCAATGCGCGGATCATGATCCACCAGCCATCGGGCGGCGCGCGCGGCATGGCTTCGGACATCGAGATCCAGGCGCGCGAAATCCTGCGCATCCGCAAGCGGATGAACGATCTCTATGTCAAATATACCGGCCGCGATCTGGAAGAGATCGAGCGTGCGCTCGATCGCGATACCTTCCTCGAAGCCGACGAAGCGCTGGCCTTCGGGCTGGTCGACAAAGTGATCGAGTCGCGTCCGGAAGGTGATCAGACCGGCGTGGCCGAAGGATCGGGCGCCGCGCCCGATGCGTAATCGCTGATCGCCTGCGACTACCTTGACCTTGCCCCCGGTTTGGGGGCAAGGTAGCTAGGGATTTTGCACCGTATTTTCGTGTCCGGTTGATTAATGCCCTTGGGGTAGTAGGATGGCCGGACCCGCCCTTGCTGAAGGGCGCCTGGGATCAAAGAATGACGAAGCTTCAAGGATCGGATACCAAGAGCACGCTGTACTGCAGCTTCTGCGGGAAATCGCAGCACGAAGTGCGCAAGCTGATTGCCGGGCCGACGGTATTCATCTGCGATGAATGCGTCGAACTGTGCAACGATATCATCCGCGAAGAGACCAAGGCCGGCATCGCCGGCAAAAAGGATGGCGGCGTCCCCACCCCGCGCGACATCTTTGAAACGCTCAACGACTATGTGATCGGCCAGGATCGCGCCAAGCGCGTGCTGTCGGTGGCGGTGCACAACCATTACAAGCGGTTGAAGCACAGCGGCAAGGGCGGCGAGGTCGAGCTGTCGAAATCGAACATCCTGCTGGTCGGGCCGACCGGTTCGGGCAAGACGCTGCTGGCGCAGACGCTGGCCAAGACGTTCGACGTGCCGTTCACGATGGCCGATGCGACCACGCTGACCGAGGCCGGCTATGTCGGCGAGGATGTCGAAAACATCATCCTCAAGCTGTTGCAGGCGAGCGACTACAACGTCGAAAAGGCGCAGCACGGCATCGTCTATATCGACGAAATCGACAAGATCAGCCGCAAGGCGGAAAACCCCTCGATCACCCGCGACGTGTCGGGCGAAGGCGTGCAGCAGGCGCTGCTCAAGCTGATGGAGGGCACCACCGCCAGCGTGCCGCCGCAGGGCGGGCGCAAGCATCCGCAGCAGGAATTCCTGCAGGTTGATACCACCAATATCCTGTTCATCTGCGGCGGCGCCTTTGCCGGGCTGGAACGGATCATTTCCGACCGCCTGCAAAAGCGTTCGATCGGGTTTGGCGCGCATGTGGCCGATCCCGACAAGCGCAAAGTGGGCGAACTGCTGCAAAAGGCCGAACCCGAAGACTTGCTGAAATTCGGCCTGATCCCCGAATTCGTCGGCCGTCTGCCGGTGATCGCCACGCTCAACGACCTTGACATCGAGGCGCTGGTGCTGATCCTGCGCGAACCCAAGAACGCGCTGGTCAAACAGTATCAGAAACTGTTCGAGCTCGAAGATGTCGCGCTGACCTTTACCGACGAAGCGCTCGAAGCGATCGCCAAGCGCGCGATCGAGCGCAAGACCGGTGCGCGCGGGCTGCGTTCGATCGTCGAAGGGCTACTGCTCGATACGATGTTCGACCTGCCCACGCTCGACAATGTGGTCGAAGTGGTGGTTGACCGCGATGTGGTCGAAGGCCGCAAGGAACCGGTTCAGGTCCACAAGGGCAAAGAAGCCGCCTGAAGGGGCCTAGGGGATTTACACAATTCGCCAAGTATTTGTTTAAAAAGGGATCCGCTCATCCTGAGCCTGTCGAAGGATGCGCGCTAACACCCGCCCCGCGCGCGAAAAAAAACGCGCATACTCAACCGTCTGCGCGCATCCTTCGACAGGCTCAGGATGAGCGGAGTTGTTGTTTTTGGGTGTTCCTGAACCACTTGTGTCAATGCCGCAGGTGAACGGGCGGGGGGTGCTCCCCCCGCCCCTGACTTACGGCACGATCGGCAATTCGATCGCGCTGGGCGTTGCGCCGCCAAATCCCACTTTCATCGTCGCCGGCTGATAATCGGCCGGCTTGGCCCAGAAAATGTTGGGCACGAACGTCTGCGGGTTGCGGTCGTACAGCGGGAACAGGCTCGATTGGACCTGGACCGCGATGCGGTGGCCGGGCAGCACGACGTGATCGACATTGGGCAGCGCAAAGCGGAAGCGGTTGAACACCCCCGGTTGCAGCGGTTCGGGCTTGGCAAAGCTTTTCAGATAGCGGCCGCGAAAGATTTCGATGCCGATCGGCAATTCGTATCCGGCCATCGACGGTTTGGCGCCGACCGAGCCTTCGGGCACGTCGTCGGGATAGATGTCGATCAGTTTGACCACCACATCGGCATCGCTGCCGCTGGTGGCCAGCCACAGATCAACCGCCGGCGCGCCCATCAGGTGCACCGGATGATCGAGCGCGGCGCCGGTAAAGGTCACCACATCGGGCCGGCCGCTGACAAAGCGCTGATCGCGCACCAGCCAACTGGTCCATTGCCCGGTGTTGCCCATCGCCACCGGGCGCGGCAGGAACGGCACCGGATTGGCGGGATCGGCCACCCACGAAACGCTGCCCGCCGCCTTTGGCGCGGCAAACCCGGCGCCGTGATCGGGGCCAAGGTAATAGCGCGTCGGCGTGCCCATCGGCCAGCGCGGCGATTGCTGCCACTGGTCGATGCCGGTGGCATAGGTAATCGCCGCCGGGGTGGCCGGATCGGGCGCATCCTTCAGCCAGTGATCGAGAAACGGCTTCATCCAGCGCTGGCGCCATTGCGCCGCGGTATCGCCGGCAAACGTCAGCGCACCCAGTTCATAGCCATAGTGATTGGCCCCCGAATGGCGCCACGGCCCGATCACCAGATGCAGTGGCGCACGGCCCGGCTGATCCTTGAGCGCGCGCCACACCGCCGGTGCGCCATAGCTGTCTTCCTGATCCCATTGGCCCAGTTCGAGCATCAGCGGCACGCGCAAAGGCTGCGCGGCGATCTGTTTGTCGACCGCCTGCAACGCCCAGAAATCGGTATAGGCGGGATTTTCGGTCAATTTGCGCACCGCCGGGATCTGGTCGATCTGATAGCGGCGGGCATAATCGCCGGCCGATCCTGCTGCCAGATAGCGGGTGTAATCATCGCCGCCGCCGGTGGGGATTGCCGCGCCGGCATCGGCTTTGCCCACGCTCTGGCCGACCGCGTAATCGAACCCGTTGACGCGGAAAGCGCCGTTGTGGAACCAGTCATCGCCCATCCAGCCATCGACCATCGGGCTTTCCGCCACTGCCGCTTTCAACGCGGGGTGCGGGTTGATCGCCGCCATCAGCGTGGTGAACCCCAGGTACGATGATCCCAGAATGCCGACCCGGCCGTTTGTTTCGGCCACATTCTTGACCAGCCAGTCGATCGTGTCCCACGCGTCGGTCGATTCATCGATGCCGGTGGGGTTCAACGGCCCGGACAGCGGGCGGGCCATTACGAATTGCCCTTCGGACCGGTGCATCCCGCGAATGTCCTGATAGACGCGGATATAGCCGTCTTCGACCAGCGGCGCGTCCATCGCCGGGATCAGGTCAACCAGACGCGTGCTGTGCGTGCGGGTAACATCGCCATGCGCGTTGTAGGGCGATCGCCACAGCACGATCGGGGCATTGTGGACGCCCTTTTTCATCACGATCGCGGTATACAGCTTGGTGCCGTCGCGCATCGGCACCATCACCTCGCGCTTGATATAGTCGGCCTCGGGCAGCGCGGGGTCGTATTTTTCGACCACGTCGGGGGTCATCGGCGTGACCGGCGCGGCCGCAGGTTGGGCAAGGGCGCTGGTGCAAGCCAGCAGCGAGGCCAGCGCAAGCGCGGCAAAGGGGGTGCGGGGGGTGATCATGCCCCCAGCTATCACTTACTTTGCCGGCCGGCTCAACCCCTTGGACGGGGCTTAGCGATGGCCGTCGTGCCACCCGCCAGGGTAATGCGGCGCGCGCACCGGCCCGCGCGGGGCGGTCTGGCCGTGGATCGGCTGAAAATTGTGCGGCCCCGGTGGCGGGCGGCGGACAAAGTGATCGCGATCGCCGCGAGTGAATGCGCCTTCGCCTTCGGCATGACGGAAATAGAAATAGCCGTCGGTACCCCAATAGCCGTCATGGACCGGGCCGTAATAGCCATCGTACCACCCGTCATAGACGATCGGCGCGGGCACGCTGTAGGCGACGCGCACCCCGTAATTGCCGCCACAGGCGGCGAGCGGCGCGGCGACCAGCGCCAGCGCGGAACAAGCGAGCAAACGGTTCATGATCAATCCCTGTGCAATCGGTTCGGTGCCATGGCGGGGATGATGGACGCGCCGCGATGACTGCAGGCTGATCGCCGCGTTCATCCGCGCGCAAGGTGCGATCACCCGGCAATGCGATAGGGCACCGGATCGCGCCGCGACGGATCGACCTCGATCGCCTTGTCGCTGGGGGGAAACGCGCGCTGGTCGCAGCCATCGCGCGGGCAGGTGCGGCACGATGCGCCGATCTGCGCCACCGCCTCGTCCGAATGCAGGTTCAGCGTATCGGCATAGATGAAATCGGCCGCATGCGCCGCCTCGCAGCCCAGCGCGACGGCATAGCGGCGCGGCGGGCGGTAATAGCTGTCGGATGGCTTGACCAGGCCCTTGGCCACCGAGACATAGCGGATGCCATCAGGCATTTGCGCCAGTTGCACGTGGATGCGGTCGGGGATCGCCACCGCCTCGTGCACGATCCACAAGGGGCAGGCGCCGCCGAACCGGCCGAATTGCAACCGCGTGGCCGAATGGCGCTTGGTAATGTTGCCGGCCATGTCGACCCGGCAAAAGAACACCGGAATCCCGCGCGCGCCCGGCCGTTGCAGCGTGGACAAGCGATGGCAGCACTGTTCGAAACTGGTGTGGAATTGCAGCCGCAGCCGGTCGATATCGTGGCGCAGGCTGCGCGCGGCGGCGCGAAACCGGGCATAGGGCATCAGCAGCGCGCCGGCGGCATAATTGCCCAGCCCGATCGTCAGCAATTGCCGCGCGGCATCGCTTTGCAGCGCCGCCGCCTCGACAATCGCGCCGATCGGCGCCGACAGCGCCAGCGCGGCGACCTGCCAGGCCAGGTGAAACCGCCCGCTTTCGATCGGCTGATTGGCATCGAGTTCCAGCCGCTGCGCCGCGGCATGATAGCGCCGCATCGGCCCGCCGGTGGTCCACGCCACGGTCACCCCGCGATCGCCCAGCCAGCGTTCCATCGCCGCCACCGGGGGCGATGGTGCCTGGGGCGCGATCGCATCGGCCAGCGCCTCTGCCGCGCGGTCGAGCGGATCGACATAATTGTTGGCGTGGTGGAACCAGTCGCGCACTTCTTCCCACGGCAGGCGCCCGCCGGCGGCCTGGCTGGTGCCGATCGCTTCGTCGAGCATGTCGAGCCGCACCCGCGTCTGCGTGGTCTGCACGTGCAATTGCACAAAGGCTTCGGCAAAACGCGGGAACTGCCGCGCCAGCCGCTCCACCGCATCACCGGTCCATTCGCCCGCCATGGTCGGATCGGCCAGCGCCTCATGCAGCGCGGCGACCAGCGTTTCGCCGCCGCTGGGCGCGAGATCGGCCCAATCGAGCGGAAACGCACGACGCAGCGCATCGGTCAGCGCCGGGGTCAGATGGCGTTCGTCATTTTCCAGTTGCGACAGGTACGATGCGCTGATCCCCAGCCGCGCCGCCATCTCGACCTGGCGCAAATCGCAACGGCGACGCAGCGCGCGCAAGTGGGGGCCGGCAAACTGGCGGTGGCGAATGGTCATCGGCGCCTCCATGCTTTGCAAAGTCTGGCTTTGCAACTTCGCAGATTAACATTGGACAGCGCAAGGCCAATGCGTCAATGCGGCGGGCGCATATTGGGTAAAGGGCTGCACCGCGCATGTCTGCAAACATCGCCGAAATGGAAAAACGCCGCGAAGCCGCGCGCATGGGCGGCGGCCAGCGCCGCATCGACGCGCAACATGCCAAAGGCAAGCTGACCGCGCGCGAACGGCTCGACATCCTGCTCGATGAAGGCAGCTTTGAAGAAATCGACGCCTATGTCGAACACAACTGCGTCGATTTCGGTATGCCCGAAACCACCATCCCCGGCGATGGCGTGGTCACCGGATCGGGCACCATCAATGGCCGGCTGGTCTATGTCTATGCGCAGGATTTCACCGTGTTCGGCGGCGCGGTGTCCGAACGCCACGCGATGAAGATCTGCAAGATCATGGATACCGCGCTCAAAGTCGGCGCGCCGGTGATCGGGCTCAATGATTCGGGCGGTGCGCGGATTCAGGAGGGTGTGGCCAGCCTTGGCGGCTATGCCGAAATCTTTCAGCGCAATGTGCTCGCCTCGGGCGTGGTGCCGCAATTGTCCCTGATCATGGGGCCATGCGCGGGCGGCGCGGTCTATTCGCCGGCGATGACCGACTTCATCTTCATGGTGAAGGATTCCAGCTACATGTTCGTCACCGGCCCCGATGTGGTCAAGACGGTGACCAACGAGATCGTCAGCCAGGAAGATCTCGGCGGCGCGGTAACCCACACCACCAAGACCTCGGTCGCCGATCTGGCCTGCGAAAATGATATCGAGGCGTTGCTGACCGCGCGCGAATTCTTTGACTTTCTGCCGATGACCAACCGCAGCGGCGTGCCCGAACGGCCGAGCAGCGATCCGTGGGACCGGCTTGACGACAGCCTCGATACGCTGATCCCGGCCTCGCCGACGCAGCCCTACGATATGCACGAGGTGATCCGCAAAGTGCTCGACGAGGGCGATTTCTTTGAAATCCAGCCCAAACATGCCGGCAATATCATCTGCGGGTTCGGCCGGATCGAAGGGCGCACGGTGGGCGTGGTCGCCAATCAGCCGCTGGTGCTGGCCGGTGTGCTCGACATCAATGCCTCGAAAAAGGCGGCGCGGTTCGTGCGCTTTTGCGATGCCTTCGAAATTCCGCTGCTGACCTTTGTCGATGTGCCCGGGTTCCTGCCCGGCACCGCGCAGGAACACAACGGCATTATCAAGCACGGCGCCAAGCTGCTGTTTGCCTATGCCGAAGCGACCGTGCCCAAGATCACCGTGATCACCCGCAAGGCCTATGGCGGCGCCTATGACGTGATGGCCTCAAAACATCTGCGCGGCGATCTCAACTATGCCTGGCCCACCGCCGAAATCGCGGTGATGGGGGCCAAGGGCGCGGTCGAGATCATCTTTCGCGGGCTGTCGGCCGAAGACCAGGCGATCAAGACCCGCGAATACGAAGCGCGCTTTGCCAACCCGTTCGTCGCGGCGAGCAAGGGCTTTATCGACGAAGTGATCCACCCCCATTCCACCCGCCGCCGGATCGCCCTGGGCCTGCGCAAACTGCGCACCAAGGCGCTGGAGAACCCGTGGAAGAAACACGACAACATCCCGCTGTGACCATGCGCGCAGCCCGTCCCTTTTCGCTTGAAGCCCCTCCCCGTTGGGGAGGGGTTGGGGAGGGGTGTCCGACACCCGCGACGGCGCGCAACCAACAGGCCGCGCCCGCCCCCACCCAACCCTCCCCCGCCCAGGGGAGGGCTTTCCCGGAGAACGTGGCATGAAACTGGGTCGTTTGAATCATGTCGGGGTCGCAGTGCCGGCGATGGCCGAGGCGATTGCGTTCTATCGCGATGTCATGGGCGCCAGCGTGATCACCGAACCGTTCGACTTGCCCGAACAGGGGGTCAAAGTCGCCTTTGTCAACACGCCGGGCGAACAGGGCACCCACGGCACGCAGATCGAACTGATCGAACCGCTCAGTGCCGAAAGCCCGATCGCCGGGTTTATCGCCAAAAACCCCGCCGGCGGCCAGCATCACCTCTGCTTCGAGGTTGATGATATCGCGGCGGCGCGCGACTGGTTCACCGCGCAGGGCAAGCGCATCCTTGGCCCCACCCGCATCGGCGCGCACGGCACGCCGATCTTTTTCGTCCATCCCAAAGACATGCTGGGGCAACTGACCGAAATCATGGAGACACCGCGTGGCGACCATTGACGATTGGGCCAAGCTGGCGGCCAAAGAGGTCAAGGGCAAAGACCTGACCTGGCACACCCCTGAAGGGATCGCGGTCAAGCCGCTCTACACTGCCGATGATGTGCCGGCCGATCCCGGGCTGCCCGGGTTTGCCCCGTTTACGCGCGGGGTGCGCGCCAGCATGTATGCCGGCCGGCCGTGGACGATCCGCCAATATGCAGGGTTCTCGACCGCCGAAGAATCCAACGCGTTCTATCGCCGCAATCTCGCCGCCGGGCAAAAGGGGCTGTCGGTGGCGTTCGATCTGGCCACGCATCGCGGCTATGACAGCGATCATCCGCGCGTGGTCGGCGATGTCGGCAAGGCCGGGGTGGCGATCGACAGCGTCGAGGACATGAAGATCCTGTTCGACGGCATCCCGCTCGATCAGATGTCGGTCAGCATGACGATGAACGGCGCGGTGATCCCGATCCTGGCGTTCTTCATCGTGGCCGGCGAAGAACAGGGCGTGCCGCCGGAAAAGCTCGACGGGACCATTCAGAACGACATTCTGAAAGAGTTCATGGTCCGCAATACCTATATCTACCCGCCCGAACCGAGCATGCGGATCATCTCGGACATCTTCGCCTATACCAGCGCGAACATGCCCAAGTTCAATTCGATCTCGATCTCCGGCTATCACATGCAGGAAGCCGGCGCGACGCAAGTGCAGGAGCTGGCCTTCACCATCGCCGACGGCATGGAATATGTGAAATACGGCGTCGCCTCGGGGCTCGACATCGACAAGTTTGCCGGGCGGCTGTCGTTCTTTTTCGCGATCGGCATGAATTTTTTCATGGAAGTGGCCAAGCTGCGCGCCGCGCGCGTGCTGTGGCACCGGGTGATGACCAGGCTGGGTGCGCAAGACGAACGCAGCAAGATGCTGCGCACGCATTGCCAGACGTCGGGCGTGTCGTTGCAGGAACAGGACCCCTACAACAATGTGATCCGCACCACGATCGAGGCGATGGCCGCGATGCTCGGCGGCACGCAGTCGCTGCACACCAATGCGCTGGATGAGGCGATCGCGCTGCCGACCGATTTTTCCGCGCGGATCGCGCGCAACACGCAGATCGTGATCCAGGAAGAAACCGGCATGTGCAACGTGGTCGATCCGCTTGGCGGGTCGTACTACATCGAGGCGCTGACCGGGCAACTGGTCGATCAGGCCTGGGCGATCATCGAGCGCGTCGAGGCCGAGGGCGGCATGGCCAAGGCGGTCGCCGCCGGCTGGCCCAAGGCGATGATCGAGCAAGCCGCCGCCGCGCGCCAGGCGCGGGTGGACAAGGGCGAAGACGTCATCGTCGGCGTCAACACATACCGGCTTGCCAGCGAAGACCGGCTCGACACGCTCGAAGTCGATAACCACGCGGTGCGCGAAGGGCAGATCGCCCGGCTCAAATGGGTGCGCGAATCGCGCGACGAAGCGGCCTGCCGCGCGGCGCTCAATGCGCTGACCGAGGGCGCAAAGGCGGGCGGAAACCTGCTCGAGCTCGCGGTCAATGCGGCGCGGCTGCGCGCCACGCTGGGCGAAATTTCCGATGCGATGGAGGCGGTGTTTGGCCGCCACGGCACCGTGCCGACCCCGGTCAAGGGCGTCTATGGCGCCGCCTATGCCGGCGATGATCGCTATCAGCAGGTGCTCGACGGGGTCGAAGCGGTCACCCGCCGGCTGGGGCGCAAGCCGCGCCTGCTGGTCGCCAAGATGGGCCAGGACGGCCACGATCGCGGCGCCAACGTGATCGCCAGCGCCTTTGCCGACATGGGTTTCGAGGTGTTCAGCGGCCCGCTGTTCCAGACCCCCGAAGAAGCCGCCCGGCTGGCGCTCGACAACGCGGTCGATGCGGTGGGCGCCTCGTCGCTCGCCGCCGGGCACAAGACGCTGATCCCCGAACTGATCGTCCGCCTGCGCGAAGCCGGCCGGCCCGATATCAAGGTCGTCGCGGGCGGGGTGATCCCGCCGCAGGATTACGATTTCCTGCGCGAGGCCGGGGTGCAGGGCATCTATGGCCCAGGCTCGAACGTGGTCGAATGCGCCGCCGACATGCTGCGCCTGCTGGGCCACAACATGCCGCCCGCCGGCGAATCGCTGCAGGCCGCCGAGTGATGCACACCATTGCCCCTCGTCCAACCAAAGCCCCTCCCCTCAGGGGAGGGGTTGGGGAGGGGTGTATGCCGCCGGTGGGTGGCACACCGTTCCCCGCCCAGTACGCCCCCACCCAACCCTCCCCCGCACGGGGGAGGGCTCTTGGTGCGTTGCGCGCACTCTTACCCTTATCACCCGTCACCCCGGGCTTGACCCGGGGTCCCGCTTGTTCGTCCGTGACGAGAGACAAAGCCTGATGTTCAAGAAAATCCTCATCGCCAACCGGGGCGAGATTGCCTGCCGCGTCATCAAGACGGCGCGCCGCATGGGCATTGCCACGGTGGCGGTCTATTCCGATGCCGATGCGCGCGCGCCGTTCGTGCGCATGGCGGACGAGGCGGTGCATATCGGCCCGGCGCCTGCCGCGCAGTCGTATCTGATCGCGGAAAAGATCATCGCCGCGTGCAAGGAAACCGGGGCAGAGGCGGTGCATCCCGGCTATGGCTTCCTGTCCGAACGCACCAGCTTTGCCGAAGCGCTGGCGGCCGAAGGGATCGCGTTCATCGGGCCGCCGGTCGGTGCGATCGCGGCGATGGGTGACAAGATCGAATCGAAGAAGCTGGCCAAGGCGGCGGGCGTCAATGTCGTGCCCGGCTTTGTCGGCGAGATCGAAGATACCGAGCATGCGGTGCGCATCGCCAACGACATCGGCTATCCGGTGATGATGAAGGCCTCTGCCGGCGGCGGCGGCAAGGGGATGCGGCTGGCGCACAGCGAAAAGGATGTGCGCGAAGGGTTTGAAAGCGTGAAGCGCGAGGGGCTGAATTCGTTCGGCGACGATCGCGTGTTCATCGAGAAATTCATCCTCAACCCGCGCCATATCGAGATCCAGATCCTGGGCGATCAGCACGGCAACATTCTCTACCTGAACGAGCGCGAATGCTCGATCCAGCGCCGGCACCAGAAAGTGGTCGAAGAAGCGCCCTCGCCGTTCGTCACGCCAAAGATGCGCCAGGCGATGGGCGAACAGTGCGTCGCGCTGGCGCGCGCGGTGGGGTACTATTCGGCCGGCACGGTCGAACTGATCGTGTCGGGCGCCGACCCGACCGGCGAAAGTTTCTATTTCCTCGAAATGAACACCCGGCTGCAGGTCGAACACCCGGTCACCGAGGCGATCACCGGGATCGATCTGGTCGAACAGATGATCCGCGTTGCCGCGGGCGAACCGCTGGCGTTCTCGCAGGCGGATATCGGCATCGACGGCTGGGCGATCGAAAACCGCGTCTATGCCGAAGACCCCTATCGCGGGTTCCTGCCTTCGACCGGGCGGCTGGTGCGCTATGCCCCGCCGGTGCCGGGGTGGCAGGATGATGGCAGCGCCAATGGCCGGCGCGGGGTCGAGGGCATCCGGGTCGATGACGGCGTCTATGAAGGCGGCGAAGTGTCGATGTTCTATGACCCGATGATCGCCAAACTGGTGACCTGGGGCGAAACCCGCGATCAGGCCGCCGATCGCCAGGTTGCCGCGCTCGATGCGTTCGAGATCGAAGGGCTGGGCCACAATATCGATTTCGTCAGCGCGATCATGCAGCATCCGCGCTTTCGCTCGGGCGAATTGACCACCGGGTTCATTGCCGAAGAATATCCCGATGGCTTCCACGGCGCGCCGGCCAGTGCCGAGCTGAAGCGCCAGTTGGCGGCAATCGCCGGGTTCATCGCCTCGGCGCGGGCCGATCGCGCGCGGCGGATCGACGGGCAACTGGGCGACCGGTTGCGCCCGCCTGGTGATTGGTCGGTGCGGATTGATCGCAGCGACTATGCCGTGGCCGTGCGCACCGATGCGGTCAGCGTCGATGACGAACCGGTTGATCTGGAGCTCGAATATACCCCCGGCGATGCGCTGGTCCACGCCATGATCGGCGATGAGGAACTGACCGTGAAAGTCGCGCCGACGCGCACCGGGCTGAAGCTGACCACGCGCGGCGCCAGCCATGTGGTCGACGTGCTGCCGGCGCGGATCGCCCCGTTGCGCGCGCACATGATCGAAAAGGTCGCGCCCGATCTGTCGCGGTTCCTGATCTGCCCGATGCCCGGGCTGCTGGTCGCGCTGCATGTCGGCCCCGGTGATTCGGTCGAGGCGGGGCAGCCGCTGGCGGTGGTCGAAGCGATGAAGATGGAAAATATCCTGCGCGCGGAAAAGGCGGGCACGGTGAAATCGGTCAACGCGGCCGCCGGCGACAGCCTGGCCGTTGATGCGATTATCCTGGAAATGGAATGAGTTGGAGAGGAGGCGGGGGCGATCAAAGCCCCCGCCGAACCATGGCATGCACCCCCTTTTCGCCAGTTGACGTTTACGTAAACGCGAATTAGGGGGAGCCAAATTCGAGGAAAGGTGCTGAACCGATGAAAGCGCTGGTAACGGTAAAGCGGGTGATCGATTACAACGTGAAGCCGCGGGTCAAGGCGGACGGCAGCGGTGTCGATCTGGCCAATGTGAAGATGAGCATGAACCCGTTTGACGAGATCGCGGTGGAAGAAGCGATCCGGCTGCGCGAAAAGGGCGTGGTGAGCGAGGTTGTCGCGGTGTCGGTCGGCCCGGCCAAGGCGCAGGAAACGCTGCGCACCGCGCTGGCGATGGGCGCCGACCGGGCGATCCTGGTATCGACCGAAGACGAAGTGGAACCGCTCGCGGTGGCGCGGATCGTCAAGGCGATTGCC
>Ga0164296_1000130_pt1 | contig 94402 bp, 85 predicted proteins | sample GEODES057metaG_FD_113533 | JGI IMG/M metagenome (GOLD analysis project Ga0164296, IMG submission 113533) | Dystrophic lake water microbial communities from Trout Bog Lake, Wisconsin, USA - GEODES057 metaG | ecosystem: Environmental > Aquatic > Freshwater > Lake | place: USA: Trout Bog Lake...
CAAAAGGTGGCTCAGTTTGCGTGGATTTTTTTGAAAACTACCCAATTTTAATCCTAAAATACCCTTACAGCGGGTGGCTCAGTTTCAGCGGAATAGTGGCTCACTTTGCGTGGAATATGCAGTACTCGAGAAACTACTAATTAATCATCAGGATTCACTTTTAAAAACCTAAAAAAGGGCAATCGAAATGTTCTATTCGTTTCAATATTATTATGATCAATCATAACTATTAATGCAAGTTTAATTGCATTAAGTAGGCAGTTCTTCAAACAAAATGCCATTACATTAGGACATTTATACTTGAAAAATTTAAAATATTTCTCGAAAATTAGAAGAATAGAATGGTACAAATCAATTAAGCTAATACTTTTTCAAGGTATCAAAATTATTAACTACTAATCTTTTGAAGGCTGTTGAAAGCAGTTTTTTACTAGGTAGCAGTGGAGCTGTGATTGTTCCTTATTTGACTTCTGTAATATGAAGGGGTCATGCCAACATACTTTTGAAAAACACTAAAAAAAGTTTGTTTACTACCAAATCCCGCTTGACGCGCTATAGCTTCAAAAGTCAAATTATCATTCTTGCGGTCATCGAATAATATTTTTACCTCTTCAATCCTGTAACGGTTAACCAAATCACTGATATTTTGATAACCCTTTTCCTTTAAAAAATTCACAAGCTCCCTTTGATTTAATTGCAAATAATTTGCAATATCTTCTGCTTTAAATGCTTCATCTAAAAAAGGCTTCTCCGTTTCAAACCAATTCTTAAGGGAATCCATTAAAGCCAAACTAGGAGATATTGCAAGGCTGTTATCTATTGGTAATGCTTGTTTTTCCTTAATTGCTTTTTTTGATGCTGTAAGTCGTTGGCCACGTTCTAACTTATATCTATGCATAAGCGCGTCAAAAGCCAATCTACGCTCCTTATACAATAATCTAGTCCTTCGCCATAGCACATACAAAAAAAGTGCGACGATGACGAGTATTAAAATACCTATATGCCGAATACTAATTTCTTTATTCAAATGTCTTATTTCCATCACCTTTTTCTCCGACTGGTATTTATCTTCCATATCATGAACCGCTAACTCTTTTTCGGCAGACATTAGAGAGTCATTCAATTTTTTGGAGACCTTCATTTCCCGGATCTCATCTATCACATTTCCCGATTTTTCAAACATACTAACCAAATCTTCGGATTGCCTCAATGCATCATATGGAAGACCCAAAGAATCAAATACAAAAAAAGCTCGTTTTCCAGCTGTAATAGCTAAAGGCAACTGATTAGTTTCTAGGTACACTTTAGCTAACCCATTCAGTGCATTCGCATACCCCTCGGTCTGATTGTTTTTTAAACAATTGGTAAGCATTTCTTGAAATTTATCAGCTGACTGCTTATACTTTTTCACTTTGTATGCTGCTACCGCCATATTATACTCCAATTTCATCTGCAAAAAAGAAGACCCTTTTTTAGGCAAAAAATTCATAGCCCGACGATAATAAATTTCCGCACTGTCTAGTTTTATCTGGCTATAGAAAATACCTATGTTCATAAGAACAGAAACAGATGATAAAGAGTCTTGAAACTTCCTTGAAAAATTTAAAGCCCTATTATAATATTGTAGTGCAAGGTCTTCGTTTCTTAATCGTTGATAATTATTTCCTATATTAATAGAAATGCTTGTAAGATATTTTAAGCTATCCATTTTTTCGATCATATCATAGGCTTTTAATAAGAAAGCCTGAGCTTCAACAACATTTCCACTCTGAATTAATATTGCTCCATACATTGCTCGAAGTCGGGCTTCTTTAAAAGGCATTTTTTGAACCGAAAAAGTGTGAATAGCACCAGGTAAATAAACAGCTAGTTTTTTTTGTTGTCTAAAATCTATATCCCCTTTAACAGGCAATAAGCTTTCTGCGATAGCAATACTATCATTAAGATTTTCAGCAACTGCTCTGATAGTTTCACCTAGAGCAAGTACAGAATCCATTTTTCTCAGTCTTGAAAAGGCTTGCTGCTTTAACAAATATAATTTCAATAAGAAAGCTTTGTTTAAACTTAAACTGTCTGCAGATTTTATAATTGAAGTGGTTATTTGTAAAACACTATCTGGATGAGTGTTGAGGTTTCGTTCAGCATTGGCTAATTCAAATCGGTATTGTTTGGGTACATCACTTGAGAAAGTGCCTACATAGTTACATGACGCAAGTATAATCAAGCCATAAATGAGTAAAATTATTTTAATAAATTTTAGCTTTAGTAGCATAATAAGGAGTTTGGAAATTCAAGCAAATTTAATATTTACTGTCAAAGTACCTAATTCTTAACTAGTTACTAGGAGTTAGCTTTAAATTAGCTCATAAACACGAAGTTTCTAATTATGAACTTGAAGCGAATCCATTTCGTTTAAAATATATTCTAAACATTCGCTATGCCCGCTATTCCGAAAATTTACAGGTAATTTAGAATGACTTTTTAGCTTGAAGTAACACAGCTAACCAACAATGAAGCTTTTTAAAAATGTTTTATGGGCTACTATTTTTCATGTAGCTAGTATTGAACCGAATTAACTATTTACTAACAAATCGCTAAATCAAGCTTAAGTATTAAAATAAAAATTTTAATACTTATTTATTAATAAAAAAATATTGTTTAAATCACCCTCTTAAAAGAACACATTAAACAATCTGTAGATTAAAAAAAGTGGCTACTGTACTTTGAAAATTTAAGGAAGACAATCACTGACAAGCACTTGGAAGGTTTAGTTTAGTTTAATTCAAATTAAACCAATGATCTTAAATTAAACCATGACAATCTAGTCTTGGATACAAACTTTTTAATCAAAGATTAGATAATGACAATACCAAAATAATCTAACAAAAAGCAATACAATCATTGGCTATTTGGTTAGGTAATTTTGGTATTGCCACTCAGTTTACTTTTTAAATTTACAATTTTTAACTTTTGTGCTAGTGTAAACACCTTCTAAAATAATACTTAAATCTTCCCATAATTGGTTAGAACCGTGTGTATCCATCTCAACACTACTACCAAAAAGGCAATCTTGTAAAAGGTTGCCTTTTTTATTTTCTGCTACAAAGATTTACTGTAAAGGGATTTCCAGAAAAAAGCCTACTAAAATATAGATTTACCTAATAACTATTCTATACAAGCTATGATTATGCAACCTCATGATTGATCGTATAAAATAGAAACTAATCTAATTGAAACAGATTAAACAACTCTTTATAGCTGGTATTGGAAGGATTCAGTTTTTTTAGCATTAATACATATGGGAGTGCCTTATCTTTTTTTCCAGATTCAATATAAACGAACGCAATTGCGTAGTTAAGGCGCTCGTCTAAAGGATCGAGCGATAGACCTTTCAATAATATACTGATCGCTTTATTGTTATTTTGATGTTGTTGTAAAAAAAGTCCGTAATTATAATATGCCCTAGCATTAATACTCTTTAATGAAACAACTTTCTCAAAAGCATCTCCACAAGCCTTCGTATTACCCATTTCATTATACAATAATGCAAGCTGATACCAAGCTTGGTCATTTTTTTCATCCGTCTTGATAGCCACTTTTAGAATATTTACGGCATCTATATTTTTACTCTGCAGATTATAAGTAACGGATAAATTTAGTCGAGCTAGGTTTGCTAGACTATCTTTTTGAATTGCTCTTTTATAAAACTTTTCTGCTAACACAAAGTTCTTGTTTCGTGCATAATAATCTGCAATTGAAATATTACCATGGGCAAAGTCCGCTTGATAAAGTAGATACCTCTCTAATTCATTTTTTGCATTTGCAAATGCAGGCAAATACGATTGAGGCAATTGCGTTGGCCCCATTAAGTCGAATAATTCTGCTGCTGCAATTCTTACAGCCTTCACTTTATCGGTCAACAAATTTGCGATAATTACTTTATCGTTTATAGCCTCATAATTATGCATCAAACTTTTTAGGGCGTGATATCTAATTGAAGCATCCTTATTACTTAACGAACTAATTAAAATATTAAAGCTGTTAACACTAGTACTGTTTTCTAGATCATGTATAGCGGTAGCTTTAATAATAATAGGAACTGAAGTATCTCTAATTAATTTAAATAAATGAGCTTCCCTACCCGTCACTGCCTTTGTTCCGGGAATCAAATCCTCGGCAAACTGATACTTGCGTCTAGGTCCATACCATTCAATAATAGCTGCAACGGACCACTGAGCTGTTTTATTAGTGTGGCAATTATTACAAGCATTGGGTGTCGCATATTGAACTGATAAGTCGGGCCTAGGAATCCTGAAACTATGATCATGCCTTAAATCATTCCCCATAAAATATTTTCCAGGAGCATGACAATTTTTGCATTCCGCACCTGCAGTATTTGTTTGATGAAAATGATGCGCTGGAGAATCAAATGTTTTTGCATGACATTGTAAACAAGTTTGATTGCCCGTAAGTAATAATTTACCCGAATGCGGATTATGACAATTATTACATTTGATACCCCTAGCAAACATTTTACTTTGCAGAAAAGAAGCATAGGTATAATCTTCGTCTTTTACCTGACCATCCGCATAAAATCGATTAGTATCGGGTAAAACAGGGATATGATGATCTAGTAGTTCCTCACTACCAGAATTTTCCTCCTCTATTTTACTTTGAACCGAATGGCAGGGCATACAAGTATTCACTTGTGATAACTGAGCGGTATTAGCACCTAATTGCAGGAAGGAATGCTCAACTTTTTTACCTGCGCTATAATCGCTTCCGTTAATATAGTCTATATGATTTTTTCCTGGACCATGACAAGCTTCACAACTTACATTCAATAAGTCGAATTTAGTATTATATGCATCTTTCTCAATGTTATAATTTTTCTTAAGATTCGTACTATGGCATTCGGCACACATGGTATTCCAGTTCTGGGCATTACCTGTCCAATGTAACCAATCGCGATAATCGATTTTCTGACCAGCATATTGATTAAACCATTTATTTTGTTTACTGTCCCAGCTTAAACGGGTTGCTTGTAATTTCCCATCCGGGAACTGTATAAGATATTGCTGTAAGGGATAGTGACCGAAAGTGTATTTTATTTCGTAGTCATGAACTTTTCCATCATTACCTTCAGTGTTAATTACAAATTTTTTATTCTTTTTGAAGAAATGCGATTTTACTCCATCAGCATCGTAAATACTATTATTAAAATTGCCAATCACCGAAGAGTCTGTTGGTTCTTGGATTGACTTATAATGGTCCGACTTCAACCAATCTGCATATTCAGTTGTGTGACAGCTTTTACATTGAGCATCTCCAACATAGGCATTCGCTTGCTGTAATGCTAGTTCACTGCTATTTACCTTAGGCTTACAATTTTCCAGAAATAGCACACCTAAAAAAATGAACAGAAAAATAATACTAAGCGTTGTTTTTTTTATCAAGGTTTATCGATTGAATGAATATGAATGCCGAATATAAAATTAATTAAATTGAAATTATCGCGCTTTTTATTGTTATTAAGCTCCTAGAATATACTACACAATTGCTCTAATATCACTAACTAATGACTATCGAATACTTCACTTGAAAAAGTAAATAAAGCTTACTTATGAAGTTGCTGACTCAGGTTTAAAATGCCACTTTGATCCAATCATCTATACGATGAAGCAGGGTTGATAATTATTAAATTATATAGAAATAGGTAAAAAATGTCATCCCTTCTTATCTTTCCTCAACTAAATTGATATATATTTCTACTTAATTGGCACAATCAACAATAAATCCCTATAATAACTATCGATAAAGGCTTTCTAAGTAAATGAGAGGGGCCTATTTCAAACATCCTAATTTTTAAGAATGAGAAAAATAATACTATCAGCCTCGCTACTCATCTATAGCTTGATCACTACTGCTCAAAAAGAAGTAGCATTAGTTGGCGTAAACAATGCAATAAACCCTTATCATTTTACCACGCTCAAATCGGAACAGTTTAGCAAGGCCTCTGTTGCCTGTGCACACCCATTGGCAAGTATGGCCGGCGTAGCAATGATGAAAGCTGGAGGCAACGCATTTGATGCAGCCATCACTACTCAATTGGTACTAGCAGTTGTTTATCCAGCAGCCGGAAATATTGGGGGTGGCGGTTTCTTAGTAGCAAGAAGCTCAGATGGCAGCAGCATCACCATCGATTATCGAGAAACAGCTCCGGAGCTAGCTTCTAGCAATATGTACCTCGACAAAAATAATAATGTACAATATAACCTTTCGCAACAAGGTCATCTAGCTTCGGGTGTCCCTGGCAGTATCGCTGGACTTTTTGCGATGCTTCCTTATGCCCAACTAAATTTTAAAACATTAATTCAACCTGCTATAGATCTTGCAGAATTTGGGTTTACCATTTCTGACAGAGAAGCTGCTAGCTTAAATGCTACCCAAGAACTTTTTATCAAAAACAGTTCAAGGCCTTCGGCATTTATAAAAAATACAAAATGGAAGGCCGGCGATACTTTGATACAAAAAGAACTAGCTTCTACCTTAAAACGCATTAGAGATGATGGCCAGAAGGGTTTTTATGAGGGTACAACCGCACAACTCATCATCGATGAGATGAAAAGAGCCAATGGCATCATTACCTTAAAAGATCTTAAGAATTATACCGCAAAAATTAGAACACCTTTATCATTTAATTATAAGAACTATACCATTATTGGTATGCCTCCTCCAAGTAGTGGTGGCATCATGATTTGCCAGCTGATGAAGATGATAGCAGAAAAACCACTTAACCTCTATGGCTTTCAATCTACAAAAACTGTACAACTTATGGTAGAAGCAGAACGGAGGGCTTTTGCTGACAGAGCAACACATCTTGGCGATCCTGACTTCTGGAAAGTACCCATCTCTACCTTAACGAGTGACCATTACATTGCTAATAGGATGCTAGACTATGATTCAACCAAGGCTACGCCTAGCAAGAATATAGGACCGGGAATGATCAAAGAGAGCGAACAAACAACACATACAAGCATCATCGATAAAGAAGGCAATATGGTGGCCATTACAACTACCTTAAATGGTAGCTATGGCTGCAAAACAGTGGTAGGCGGTGCCGGATTTCTGTTAAACAATGAAATGGACGATTTTAGCGCTAAGCCTGGAACGCCCAACATGTATGGCGCTATTGGCGGTGAAGCAAACAAAATAGAACCTGGCAAAAGAATGTTGAGCTCTATGACACCTACCCTAGTTTTAAAAGACAATCAACCATTTATTGTTTGTGGAACGCCTGGCGGCACAACTATACCCACTTCTGTCTTTCAATCACTCGTCAATATCATTGAATTCAATATGAGCGCCACTGATGCTGTGAATAAACCAAAATTCCATCACCAATGGCTACCCGACGAGATTGTTGTTGAAAAGAGTTTTCCAGTAGAAATACGTAATCAACTGGCTAATATGGGCTATAAAATAACAGAACGAAATGCCATTGGCAGAACAGAAATTATCAAAGTTTTACCCAATGGAATGCTTGATGTAGCTGCCGACAGCCGAGGAGACGATGCAGTAGCAGGGTATTAATGAGCACATTTTATACAGATTAGCAAGCTACAGCCTCGTTTTAATGCGCTAAAAGCAAAAAATATACTTGATCTAAGATTCGTTTTCTTTTATGTCAAAATAATAAAGCTTCAACAACAGCGGTTGGATTATTCCTTTTTTATTTGAACTTACACAAATTACACTTGATTTGATACTTGAATAACCTATTTTGTGGATTAAATTTCTAGTGCCCAAATAATTACCCTACGCTTCTACCCTGTTTGGATAAAAAATAGTTTGGTACTGAATTTGAACTAAGAGAATGAACCTTTATTTTTACGACTCTAAACAAATTTATTCTGAATAAATATATTAAAATATATGGCTACCTGCCTTTATTTATAAGTACTTCGGCACTGCTAGCCCCATTGGTCTATCAGATGGGGGGCAAAACTGAAGTACTCGTGTTTTTATTATTGATGCTACTCCTGTATACATCAACAAAAAAAATAGGCCGTAAAATATTATTGTTGCTAGCCTCCCTTCTATTATTCGTGTTTATTGCCCTACAACTAAGCCCTGTTCAAAACTTTTTGATTAAAATAGCTACGCATAAATTAAGTAAAGAACTGGGTACAGAAGTAAGCATTAAAAAAGTAGGCTTCTCTTTTTTTAATAAAGTAGACTTAGAGGGAACTTTAATCAAAGATAAACAAAATGACACCATCGCCTATGCTGGATCATTGAAATTGAGAATCACCGATTGGTTTTTCTTGAAAAATAAAACTGCCATTAAATTTATTGGACTAGAAGATGCAGTCATAAAATTACAACGTAAAGATTCCATCTGGAATTACCAGTTTATGGTAGATTACTTTGGTTCTGCTAAGCAAAAAACAAAGACGAATAGCACGACACTTGATTTACAAAAAATTGATCTAAAGAATGTAACATTCCTCAAAAATGACTTATGGCGTGGGGAGCGAATGAATGCATCCGTTGTAAGCTTAGTGTTGGATGCAGATAGTATTAACTTCAATAAGAAAGTATTCAATATTAGAGATCTTACTATTGATAAACCGTATTTTTCTGTGCTCAATCTCCCTGCACTTAGACCTGACTCCTTACTACCCAAAAGGCAAAAAATAGATACCGGCTTACAACTAAATGTAAGCGATTTATTGGTGCGAATTAATAATTTGAGTATCCAGAATGGCACTCTCAATATAGTAGCCAATGAACATAAACCAGACAGTTATTTTGATGGTAGCCATATTTTAATCACAAAACTAAATGGAAAATTCATTAATACAACACTCATAAAAGATACTATTCTTAGCGATATTGATATCAACGCAAAAGAGCGAAGTGGGGTGGAGTTAAAAAGACTAAAGGCGAAATTTAGAGTTACACCCCGTATCATGGAGTTTGCTAAGATGGACCTTCAAACGAATAAAAGCAAATTGGGCGACTACTATGCGATGAAGTATAACGCCTTTAATAAAGACTTTGGCAACTATATAACCAATGTTGTCATGGATGCAAAATTCAAGGATGCAAAAGTAAGCAGTGACGATATTGCTTTTTTTGCACCTGAATTAAAAAACTGGAGACAGGAAATAATTTTAAGTGGCATAGCATTGGGCACCGTTGCTAATTTTAATGTACAAAACCTCTTTATTAAAACTGGTAATACAAGCTATTTGAGTGGCAACCTTTCCATGAAGGGCTTACCCAATATTTATACATCAAAAATTAATTTTAATAACGGCATCATAAAAACAAACTACAACGACCTAGCCCTTATTGCACCAACCATCAAAACAGTTAATACACCAAACATAGCAGCTCTGGGAACCATTCTATTTAGGGGAAACTTTAACGGCTCTATTAGCAACTTTAATACGGTAGGTAATATTAGTACCAGCATTGGATCAATAGCTACCAATATAGCCATGCAATTGCCAAAAAACAAAGACGCTATCTATTCGGGCAGTATGACAACTACCCAATTTAATATTGGCAAATTTTTAGACAATGACCTGCTAGGATTAGTTGATTTTAACGGAAATATTTCGGGTAGCAACTTTTCTATCGAAAAATTAAAAACATCGATAGAGGGAAATATAACGAGCTTAATGTTTAATGATTATACCTATCATAACATTACAACGAATGGCCTTTTTCAAAAAAAATATTTCAATGGTGAAATTAAAATAAGTGATCCTAATCTAGACTTTAATAGCCAGGTTGAAATCGATTTTACAAAAGAACAACCTAGCTATAATATCTTGGGCGACCTAGTGAAATCGAACTTAAAGACCTTAAATTTATTTAATAACGAACTCTCGCTTACCGGCTTACTAGATGTAAATTTATCGGGCACTAATATTGACAACTTCCTAGGTACTGCTAAATTTTTAAATGCTAATATTAAAAACAGTAAAAACTCCTTAAGCTTCGACTCGTTAACCATTAACGCATCGTATGCAGATAGTGTTAAAATTATTAAGCTGTCGAGCAATGACTTCAATGCTTCTATTTTTGGGCACTTCAATATCTTAGACCTACCCAACAACTTCCAGTCCTTTCTACACCACTATTATCCAGCTTACATCACAGCACCAACTGCTGCAGTAAAAAAGCAACAGTTTACAATAACGCTCAACACAAACTATATTGAACCCTATTTAAGAATATTCGACAATAACTTATCTGGCTTCAATGATATGAAAGCCTTAGGTATCATTAATACCATCAAAGATAGCTTTGCGTTAGATCTCAAAATTCCTTACCTAAAATATAAGAATTATAGTTTAACTGGAGCCAATATGTCGAGTATTGGCAATTTAAACAACCTTTTATTTAAGGGAGATATAGCCAACATTCAAGTAAGTGATAGTCTTTCTTTTCCAAATACGTTATTGTCGGTAAAAGCTAGTAATGACCATTCAATTGTATCACTGAAAACAAGTGCTAGCAATACCTTAAATGGTGCTGAATTAAATGCAAATGTATTTACACTAAAAGATGGAGTAAGCATCAACTTCAACCCTTCTAACTTTATACTAAACGATAAAAAGTGGAACCTGGAGAAAGAAGGCGAGATTACTATTAGAAAAGATTTTGTTTTTGCAAAAAATGTAAAATTTTCTCAAGGATTTCAAGAAATAACAGTTGAAACAGCACCCAATAATATTGAAAATAAGAATAACCTAATCGTAAAATTAAAGTCGGTTATACTGGGCGATATTGTATCCTTATTCTTCAAAGACCCAAAGATAGAAGGGGTAACAAATGGAGAAATACATTTAAATGATTTCTTTGGAACATTCAATGCCAATGCAGAACTAAAGGCTGAACAATTAAGGTTAGATGATGACTCTATTGGGGTTGTTTCCATAAAAAGTGGCTATAATAGCAAAACTGGAATGATCCCCTTTAGTGTACAATCACCTAATAAAGGATTTGATTTTTCGGCCGATGGATATTACAATATCAAGGATTCTGCAAATGCCCCTTTAAATATCAATACTTCTTTGAAAGGCACTAATATTAATTATATAAATAAATTTTTGAAGGGTATTTTTAGCAATATAACAGGATATGCAACTGGCGACCTTACCATCAAAGGGAATCCGAATGCACCTACCTTATTGGGGAAAATACAACTCAAAAACGCAGGCCTAAAAGTAGATTATACACAAGTACACTATACCATAGATCCTACTACTATTAAGTTTGAAGAGGATGGAATTGACTTTGGAGAAATGACGATACAAGACACACTGAAAAATCATGCCGCCATCAAAGGAAAACTCTATGAAAATGGATTTAAAAATTTCAACTTTGATTTTTCTCTTCAAACCAATAAGCTATTATTGATTGATACCAAACAAAAAGACAATCAGCAGTTTTATGGCAGAGCTATCGGCAAAGCCAAACTAACCTTCAAAGGAAAAGAAGAGGATTGCAAAATGACCATTGTAGGTGAAGCAACCGATTCTTCACATATTTATATTCCTAACTCAATTGATAAAGAAAGTGGAGAAGCCGACTTTATTGTTTTTAAACAATATGGGACCGAAATGGCAAAGGAAGATACCAAAAGTAATTTTAATTTAGGGGTTGACCTAGACCTTACGGCTAATAGAAATGTACAAATAGATGTAATACTAGACGAGCTATCGGGCGATATTATCAAAGCAACAGGCGATGGAAGATTAAGAATCAAGGCTGGCACTTCTGAGAAAACAAATATTCGCGGCAGATACGATATCGATAAAGGTAGTTATGATTTCAACTTTCAATCGATTGTAAGAAGACCCTTTATTCTTAAACCCGAATCGGGGAATTATATAGAATGGACAGGCGACCCTCTAAATGCCAACATTCATATTGATGCCCAATATATCGCAGACAATGTAAGTGCTAATGACCTTATCGGCAATCAAAACCTTCCGGGATTAGCAAATAGCAAATCGTATAGAGGACCGGTTTATGTGATTGCCTCATTAACAGATAAACTAACAAAACCTATTTTTAACTTCAAGATAGATTTTCCACAAGGAAGCCCCATAAAAAATGATCCCGTCTTTAATGAATTCATCAATAAAATCGAAAAAGACGATAACGAAATATTAAAACAAGTTACTTACTTAATCGTATTTAAAACCTTTGCCCCTTATGGCCAATCGAATGGTGTAGCTAATATAAACATAGCTTCACTAGGTGTAAATTCTCTATCACAATTGGTTACAAAAGAAGCTACGAAAATAATTGACAATATACTTTATAAGGCATTTCATGATAAGAATTTACATATAGACCTAAGCACTTCGTTTTATAGTAGCATCGACAATAGCGGCATCAGCGGAGGCACCGTAACAACCAATACCCCATTCGACAGAAGCTCTATTAACTTCAAGGTAGGCTATAGTCTATTTAATGACAAAGTAATCATAACCATTGGAGGTGACTGGGACTTTGGATTTACGAACGTGAATTCACAAAATGGGAACCTGCAATTTCTACCAGATTTTAATGCAGAACTTGTCTTAACACAAGATAGAAAATTGCGTGGTATCGTATTTAGCAAAAACAGCTTATATGGATTTGGCAATGGCACAACGGGCCTTGGAAAACAAATTAGAACAGGTGTAGGCTTATCGTACAAACGAGATTTTGAACATACGCTTTTCGAAAGAAAAAAAATAAATACACTACCTGCAAAAAAAGAGGAAGAGATAAAAGTGGTTACAGATACATTGAACCAGCAATAATCAATTAAAAAATTCGATTAACAATGAATCCTACTTAAGGCAAAATTGATGCTGGTACTTTCTTACAGTTCTTTAATCGATATACATAAAAAAAACGAACAACCTTATTCCCTCTCACTTGGTTAATGATTACAGGCGACTGTATTTCGGTAAAATAATCTTTATACAGTTCAATAGGGTTGATAGGCATATTAGAAGGCACAATACTATAGGCATCGTCGCCTAACTCAATTGGTCGATTGTCTTTATTTAACCAAGCAAATTTGTGTAAGTCTTCCAAGCTACCCACACCCATAATAGCTATGCCTGCCTTACGAGCAGTATAGAATTGTAGATGCCCACCGGGAAACCACTTATTTATAATAATAGTAGCTCTTTCTTTCATCATTCCTTTCGCAAGATCTTTTTGATGCAAGACTGCGAACGAATCGCTAAATTGGCTCCACCCACTCAAATCCAAAGTTGGGCAATACTCCCCGAAATTTTCCTTATGCTGACTTCCAAAATTCATAGGAGCAAAATGCACTAGCACTAGTACGAACACTAATAAAATAATTACCAATCTAGCCGCCACTTTGGTGAAACTAGGATATAATTTTATGGACTTTATTTCTAGATAATTCGCCGCCAAAAAAAAGAGTGGTATATATGCTGGGCCACTCCAATGCGGCAAGGTTGGATTAAATAAAGCAACACCCCAAAACAAGCCTAACATGGGCAAACTCATACATAATAACCAAATATGGCTTATAGCAGAAAATGCTTTTTTCTGACGAAGAAAATATATAAATGAAAGCACAATCAATACAAATATGATTGGATTTTGATAGGCAAATTCACCCAACAGCTCTCGAATAAAAGAATCAATTTGAATATGATGATGTGATACTCTTTCTGAATGAAATTTATAGGTAATAAAATCATTCTGAATATTCCAATATAAAATAGGAAGAATGCAGATTGCTGTTATTGCGCCCGCTGTATATAGCCTCCAATTCAACAGCCAGTTTGGTTTCTTTATAATGATGAATAGCCCAAAACCAAACCACAAATATAAACCATGCACTTTACTCATAGCAGCTAAGCCAATAAACAAACCCAATAGCAGCCATAGTTTAAATTGTTTGTCGGCATTCTTAAAAATGAGCAGACTCATAATATATAAAGACCCAGTCCAGAAGAGCATCTGTGGCGAATCGGGCAATATAAACAAACCGGCAATAATGCCTGTATACACAGAACAATTGTAAATTAATGCAGCATACCAGCCTACTCTTTCATTAGCAATTATTTTTCCTATGAAAAATATAAAAATCGAAGAGATTGTAGCACAAATAATAGCACCTAAACGCATAGATAAGTCGTTTAGCCAGTGTAAATTAAATGTAGTAAGCCTAATTAAAATCCCTACCAATGGAGGATGGTCAAAATGGTTCCAACTAGGCTGAAGCGCATAGGTGTAATAATAGACCTCATCATTGCCTAATTCTAGTAAACTAGCAACAAGCAGTTTGCCTAGGCTAACAAATAGCAGTAAATAAAATAAGCGTTTTGTATAATAGGTTTGCATAAATAAAGGTTCGGAATGTTAAGAGAACCTTTTGCTCAATTATTTTTTATCGGTGAACCACCGAATGGCTAGCTCGTATCCTCTTAATCCAAGCCCAAAGATACTACCTGCTGCCTTTGCTGATACATGTGATATTTTTCTAAAATCCTCTCTTGCATGCACATTAGAAATATGCACTTCAACAACAGGCGTTTTAATACCCGCTATAGCGTCCCCAATAGCCACCGAAGTATGTGTATAACCACCAGGATTAAAAACAATACCATCATAATCAAATCCAACACGCTGAAGTTCATTAATTAATTCGCCTTCTACATTGGTTTGATAGTAAGAAAACTCAACCTGTGGAAACAAAAGTTTCAGTTCGGAAAAATAATCATCAAATGATTGATTGCCATAAACTGTTGGCTCACGTTTACCTAGTAGATTCAAATTAGGGCCATTGATGATTGCAATTTTCATAACACGAATTACACATTTTTTTTTGAAATGAGCGTATAAAATTTATAACTTTTCTTAACCATTAGCCAACTAGCAAGAAACATAAATCTTATACAATATTTATATTCAAGCATTTATTATTAAAAGATGCTTAGAAAATGGCTAACATAAGCCGCTTTTACTGAGCATTTAGCTCAAAGAAATAGAAGGGCCGAAGTTACAAATAACTTCGGCCCTTCTATTTCTTTATAAGATGATGGCTATTGAGTAATATTACTTCTTCATCATTGCTACGAAGTCATCGAACAAATATCTACTATCGTGCGGACCCGGTGTTGCTTCAGGATGGTATTGTACGCTAAATGCAGGCTTATCCTTCAATCGAATCCCTTCAATGCTACCATCGTTCAAATTAAGGTGAGTAACCTCTACATTGGCATGATTTCGCACCGATTCTGGATCAACACCAAAACCATGGTTTTGGGTAGTTATTTCGCATAATCCGGTAATAATATTTTTTACAGGATGGTTAAGTCCGCGATGTCCATGATGCATTTTAAAGGTAGGTATATCATTGGCTAAGGCCAAGAGCTGATGACCTAGACAAATACCAAACAATGGCGTATTTTCTTTAAGTATTGCCTTTAATGTTTCAACTGCATATGGCATTGCCGATGGATCGCCAGGACCATTAGAAATAAAATAACCACTAGGATTAAATTCTTTTAAACGGCTCAAGGGTGTTTTTGCTGGATGAACGCGAACATGAGCACCTCTTTCTACTAAACAATTCAATATATTTTTCTTTACTCCAAAATCAAGTACGGCAACTTTTAAACTTGAAGTAGCATCACCTAATTCATATTCCTCTTTGGTACTTACGGTGCTTGCCAACTCAAGGCCATCCATATTAGGACATTTAGCCAATGCTGCTTTTAACTGGTCGATATCGAATATTTCTGACGAAATAATACAGTTCATCGCTCCTTTAGTACGCACATGTGCAACCAATGCTCTAGTATCAATACCCTGAATAGCAACAATATTATTCTCCACTAAATATTCTTGTAAAGACCCTTGTGCTTGCAACCTACTAAATTGTTCTTCTAAGTTTCTAGCGATGAGTCCACGAATCTTCACAGAACCACTTTCTACATCAAGATCCTTAACTCCGTAATTACCAACATGAACATTGTTCATGATTAACATTTGTCCTGTATAGCTTGGATCGGTAAATACCTCTTGATAGCCTGTCATACCTGTATTGAAACATAGTTCGCCACTAGTAGTGCCATGTTTCCCAAAAGTGTAGCCTTTAAAGGAATTGCCATCTTCTAATAATAAAATTGCAGGTTGTAGTGTTTGAAGCATTGTATTTGTAAAATTATTTTTTGCAAAGAAATAATGTAAAATCTATTTTAACTAAATCAATCGTAAAAACTTTTCCTCATCTTTAAATTAATCACCCAATAGCTGTGTTTGAACTGATTGGTACTACTTTGTGCTATATAAGAAAAAAGGCAAGACCAACAAGTCTTGCCTTTATGTATTTCTTTATAAACATTAAGTTTATTCAGCAGCTTTTTCTTCAGCAGATGTTGTTTCTTCGGCTGCAACAGCAGCTGTAGGCTCAGAAACGATTGTTTCTTCGGCTTCAGCAACTTTCTTTGCACGTCCACGACGTGTTTTCTTAGTTGCATCCGTTGCAGCAGCAGCAGTTTTGCCGTATACTTCATTAAAGTCAACTAATTCGATCATTGCTTTTTCGGCATTATCACCTTGACGAATACCTAATTTCAAGATTCTAGTATATCCACCTGGACGAGAAGCGATTTTAGGCGCTACTACAGTAAAAAGTTCTTTAGTAGACTCTTTATCTTGTAAGTAACTAAACACAACTCTATGCTGATGACTTATTTGTTCTTTAGTTTCACCTTTTTTAGCTTTAGTAATTAAAGGTTCTACATAAGTACGTAAAGCTTTAGCCTTCGCTAAGGTTGTTACAATACGTTTGTGAACGATTAATTGGCTAGCCAAGTTACTTAGTAAGGCTTCTCTGTGGGCTTTTTTACGGCCGAGGTTGTTGATTTTGTCTCCGTGACGCATGACTTTTTTATTTTTAACTGCTGCACCGTGTCAGGATTTGCAACAGGGCGTTTCTACAAGGTAGAAACTATTACAGAATACCTATTTCCCTTAGAGAAAATAGGTTGTTTAATTAATTATCTAGATTATCTAATCCTAATTTTTGTAAATCCATTCCAAAGCTCAAACCTCTTTCAGTTAACACTTGTTCAATTTCGCTTAAAGATTTCTGACCAAAGTTTCTGAATTTCATTAAATCTTCTTGTTCGTATTGTACTAATTCGCTCAAGCTATTAATTTTAGCAGCTTTAAGGCAATTGAAAGCACGAACAGAAAGGTCTAAATCTTCCAATGGTGTTTTCAATACTTTACGCAACTGTAAAATTTGTTCATCCACAACATCTTCTTTCTTGTCTTCTTTATTGTCGAAAGTGATATTTTCATCGGTGATGATCATCAAATGCTGAATCAAAATACGTGAAGCTTGTTTAACAGCATCTTCAGGATGAATTGTTCCATCGGTAGCTACTTCTAATATTAGTTTTTCGTAATCAGTTCTTTGTTCTACACGATAGTTTTCGATAGAATATTTTACATTCTTGATAGGTGTATGAATAGAATCGATAGCGATTAAACCAAATGGAGCATCTTTCAATTTATTTTCTTCTGCAGGAACATAGCCACGTCCTTTAGAAATAGTTAATTCTATTTCTAATTTGGTAGAATTATCTAAAGTACAGATCACTAGTTCAGGGTTCATTACTTCGAAGCTTTGAGAAGCTTCTCCGATTTGACCTGCTGAAAATTCTGTATTTCCTTTTGTAGAGAGGGTTACTTTTTCGGAAGAGATATCGTGTTCAACCGTTTTCTTAAAACGAACTTGCTTTAGATTAAGAATAATTTCTGTAACATCTTCTGTTACGCCCTTAATTGTTGCAAATTCATGATCAACGCCGTCAATCTTGATTCCGGTAATAGCATATCCTTCTAAGCTATTTAATAATACTCTACGAAGGGCATTACCAATAGTCAAGCCGTATCCCGGCTCAAGCGGACGAAATTCAAACTGTCCTTCAAAATCATTAGCTTTTTGTAAAACGATTTTGTCTGGTTTCTGGAAGTTTAAAATAGCCATATTAAAACTTTTTTTATTTTACCTTAAATTTTTTAAAATTTAAGTATATGTAAGTATGAATTAAATTCCTCATTACCCATTCAGGGCTAGGGCTTATTTACTGTACAACTCTACAATTAATTGTTCCTTGATATTTTCTGGAACACTTTCTCTTTCAGGGAAAGTAATAAATGTACCTTTCTTATCAGCTTCATTCCAGTCTATCCAACTAAACTTAGGATCTTTTCCACGAGCTTTACTAGTAATAGAAGAATTATGTCCACTTTTAGGTCTGTAAGCAATAGTATCACCTGGCTTACAAGAATAAGAAGGAACATTCATTACATCTCCATTTAAAGAAATGTGTTTATGCGCTACCATTTGTCTAGCTTCAGGACGAGAGGCAGCCAAACCTAAACGGTATACTACATTATCCAAACGAGCTTCCAAAAGTTTAATCAAGTTTTCACCGGTAACACCCTTTAAACGTGCAGCTTCTTCGAATGTTTTACGGAACTGGCGTTCTAGAACACCGTAAGTATACTTAGCTTTTTGCTTTTCTTTTAACTGAACCGCATATTCACCAAGGGTTTTACGTTTTTTTGCTGCTCCATGTTGTCCAGGAGGATTACTGTTTTTGTCTAACCATTTAGCATTTCCTAAAATAGGCTCTCCAAATTTTCTACAAATTTTGGTCTTAGGACCAGTGTAACGTGCCATAATTTTTTTATTTTTTGATTTTTTAGTGACGATGTATCATCATAAAAATCTAAAATCGATGATACATCCTTTATGAATATTTTGCCAGTAGGCAAAGTTTATACTCTACGTTTTTTAGGAGGACGGCAACCATTGTGCGGTAAAGGAGTAACATCTTTGATAGAGGTAACTTCAATACCATTTTGAGAAATAGAGCGAATCGCTCCTTCTCTTCCAGCACCTGGTCCTTTTACAAATACATCCACTCTTTTCAATCCTGCGTCTGTAGCAACTTTTGCTGCATCTGCTGCTGCCATTTGTGCTGCATAAGGGGTATTCTTTTTAGAACCCCTAAAGCCCATTTTACCAGCAGAAGACCAAGAAATAACTTGTCCTTGCTTATTCGTAAAGGCAACGATGATATTGTTAAAAGTTGCATTGATACGAACTTCACCAGCCGCATCTACTTTTACAACTCTTTTTTTGGCAGCGGTCTTAGCGCTGTTTTGTGATTTTGCTGTTTTAGCCATAATACATTTTTGAGGTAATCTTTTAAAAACAAAAATCCCGCTCGGCAGGAACCGCAAACTCTCCGTCTATTTAATTGGACATCTGATGTTTGTCGGATATTAAAATCAAAGTATCCGGTTATCACTAACCGGATACTTTGTATCAATTATTTCTTAGGTGCCTTCTTCTTGCCGGCAACTGTTTTACGCTTACCTTTTCTAGTTCTGCTATTCGTTTTGGTACGTTGGCCACGAACAGGTAATCCTTTTCTATGACGAAGACCACGATAACAAGCAATATCCAATAAACGTTTAATGCTCATTTGTACTTCACTACGTAACTGTCCTTCAACCTTGAATTCACTTGAAATGACATTACGAATAGCTCCTTGTTCATCATCACTCCACTGATTAACTTTCTTATCAAAGTCAACACCAGCTTTGGTCAAAATATATTGAGCAGTTGAACGTCCTATACCGAAAATATAGGTAAGTCCAATTTCACCTCTTTTATTCTTTGGTATGTCAATACCGGCAATACGAGCCATAATTCTATTTTAAATTTACAATTTTGAATATTGAATTGATAATACTATGCATCAACAGTATTAACCCTGACGCTGCTTAAAGCGAGGATTCTTTTTGTTAATTACATAAAGCTTACCTTTTCTCTTCACAATCTTACAGTCAACACTACGCTTTTTAATAGCAGCTCTAACTTTCATGAGTTTATTTTTTTTCGCGTTTTGCTTTCGGCTTTCGGCGTTCAGCGTAATTATTATTTGTACCTGAAAATGATTCTTCCCCTACTCAAATCATATGGACTCATCTCAACACCAACTTTATCGCCAGGTAATATGCGGATGTAGTGCATCCTCATTTTCCCAGAGATGGTAGCCAATATTTCGTGACCATTTTCTAACTTTACCCTAAACATAGCATTACTTAATGCTTCTAGGATAGATCCATCTTGTTTAATCAGTGGTTGTTTCGACATACAATTTTTGGGGCTGCAAAGATATTAGAATGCAACCGAATTATAAAAATTTCGTTGAGAAAATTATTGAAAATGTGGAAAATAAATTCAAATACGTCTGAATTTGGTACTTTTTCTACTAATTCAACGCAAATTTATCATAAAAAACGACTAGTATAACTATCTTTTTCTTTTTTTATATTTTTGGGCAGGCCCGCAAAAACCAAATTTCCTCCGGCATCCCCCGCTTCGGGACCTAATTCAATGAGCCAATCGGCCGACTTAATAACATCAATATTGTGTTCAATCACGATAATTGAATGTCCCTGCTCAATTAATGCACTAAAAGAGGCTAATAGCTTCTTGATATCATGAAAATGTAACCCGGTAGTGGGTTCATCAAAGATAAATAATACATGACCATGCCCTTTCCCCTTACCTAAGAAACTAGCCAGCTTTACGCGCTGCGCTTCACCTCCCGATAAGGTATTAGAAGATTGACCGAGCTTTATATAGCCTAGTCCTACATCTTGTAAGGGTTGTAAGGCATTGCGTATGTTTTTATCGTCTATAAAGAATTCAATAGCCTCATCAACACTCATTTCTAGCACATCGAAGACCGACTTATTTTTGTATTGTACCTCTAATACTTCCTCCTTAAAACGCTTACCGCCACACACTTCACAAGTAAGATGTACGTCGGCAAGGAACTGCATTTCTACTAATTGTTCTCCTTCTCCTTTACAAGCATCACATCGGCCACCATCTACATTAAAAGAAAAATGTTTGGGTAAAAACCCGCGCATTTTCGATAATGGCTGTTTCGAAAATAACTCCCGAATCTCATCATATGCTTTAATGTAGGTAACAGGATTGCTGCGCGACGATTTACCAATAGGGTTTTGATCCACCATCTCAATCTGTGAAATGTAGTCGATATCGCCCGAAATTTTCCGATGCAAGCCTAGTTTTTCTACTACCTCCCCCTTTATTTTTTTCAAAGCAGGATAGAGCACTTGCTTCACCAATGTTGTTTTACCGCTACCACTCACCCCACTCACCACTGATAAAACGTTTAATGGAAATGTTACATCTAGGTTCTTTAAGTTATTTTGTTCTGCACCCTCAACGGTAATACTCCTATTCCATTTACGTGTTAGTTTAGGTACTTCGATTCTAAGGTCCCCTTTTAAATACCTTCCGGTTAAACTTGCAGGATTGGCTATCAATTCGTCATAGTTTCCTTTTGCAATTACTTCACCGCCTAAATGCGATGCCAGGGGCCCCATATCAATAATATAATCTGCTTCTCGCATCATCATCTCATCATGCTCCACTACAACAACCGTATTTCCAAGATCACGCAATTCTTTAAGTACGGCAATCAATTTTTCAGTATCACGGGAATGCAAGCCAATCGAAGGCTCATCCAATAGGTATAAAGAACTAGTTAGGTTGCTTCCCAAGCTTCTCGTTAACTGAATGCGCTGGCTTTCGCCACCACTCAATGTATTAGCCAATCTGTTTAAAGTGAGGTATCCTAAGCCTACCTCTATCAACGTTTTCATTCGCTGATGAATCTCTATTAAAATTCTTTTCGTTATTTGTGTATCATTTTCACTTAACGCTAGATCATCAAACCATTTTTTCAAGTCTTTTACTTGCAGCTCACATAGTTCGCCAATATGCTTGCCCCCCACTTTAACGTATAAGGCCTCTTTGCGCAAGCGATATCCCTGACAATCATTACAAGTCGTTCTACCCCTATACCTACTTAATAGCACACGATACTGCACTTTGTATAGGTTTGCTTCCACCTCTTTAAAGAAATCGTGAATACCGTTGATAGTTGCCGTACCATTCCACAATAGCGCATACTGTTCTTTAGTTAAATCAGCAATTGGCTTATGTATGGGGAAATGGATGGTACTTGCATACTTAATAAACTGATCTTTCCATTTACTTAGCTTCTCCCCTTTCCATGGAGCAACTGCATTATCATAAACACTTAATCGTTTATCGGGGATCACTAGATGCTCATCTATTCCCAATACCTGACTAAAGCCTTCACAGGTAGGACAAGCACCAAATGGATTATTAAATGAAAACAAATTGGGTACAGGCTCTTCGAACTGAAGTCCGTCTAATTCAAATTTATTACTAAAATGAATAAACTCGTTTGCATCTACCTGAAGATACACTTCTCCCTCGCCTTCATAAAATGCCAACCCTATTGAATCACTTAACCGATGCATATCATCTTCATCAAAGGCCTTGGTAATAATTCGATCTATTAACACATAACTAAGGCTACCTTTAACGGCTATTTTTTGTTTTAATTCCTTTTCAGTGAGGGCTAAAAGATCCTCAATCCTTATTAACTCATGAACATCCGATTTAGGAGTAGACAATAAGATACGGCTAAACCCTTTCTGCAATAAGATGTTCAGCTCTTCTTTTATGTCGCGACTATGATGCTGTTTAAATAAAACAACAATAGCTAATTTTATATCCGCTTTCATTTGGGTGATCGCAGTTACTACATCCTGAACATCGTCTTTCTTCACCATCCTTCCACTTATGGGCGAAATTGTTTTACCAGCACGTGCAAACAATAAACGCATGTACTCATATATTTCTGTCATGCTACCTACGGTGCTGCGAGGTGTTCTAGTAATCACTTTTTGCTCTATAGCAATCGCTGGGCATAAACCTTTTATATAATCAACGTCGGGCTTAGTCATACGTGCCATAAACTGTCGCGCATAGGCACTAAGGCTCTCCGCATAACGACGTTGACCTTCTGCAAATAAGGTATCAATAGTTAAAGACGACTTTCCACTGCCACTTACGCCTGTTACAACAATCAGTTTATTGCGCGGAAATGCTACTGTTACATCTTTTAAATTATGCACCCTTGCACCCTTCACAATAATATTATTAGAAAGAGAGGAAGCGACTTCGTTCAATATTTTCTTTTTCATTGCCATATGCTTAACAAATAAACAGAATAATAACGGTTATGTTCGGATGATATTTATTTAACTGTGGATATTGAGAACATATTTTAAAACTTTTCAACAACACCCCCTAAAACCATGCTACTGAAAAAAACAAAACTATTTTTAATGAATTAATCCAAAAAATAGAACCCATTCACTTTTTTAGTGGGCGATATTTTAAATTTCTTGTACCCAATTATCCAAATTTTTGAGCTTATTTCAAAAAACCTATGATTATGGAAACGCAACAACAGCAGGTATTGGATACAGATTTAATCCGCTCCTTTCAAGCAGGCGACCATTCGGCGCTTGAAACATTAATTCATCGCCACAAGGACAAAATTTTCTCCTCTATACTTTTTTTGGTCAAAGACAAGTTTCTAGCCGAAGACCTTTTTCAGGATGTGTTCATCAAAGTAATTGATACCTTACGAGGCAATCGTTATAATGAGGAAGGCAAATTTCTTCAATGGGCACTGCGTATTTCTCATAATTTATGTGTTGACTATTTTAGAAAAATTAATCGGGTACGAGTTGTTTATAGTGGCGACAATAGCAATATTTTCGAATCACTACATCTAAATTCCGAAAGTGCTGATTATAAAATGGTACAAGGGCAAACACATAACAAAATTCGGGATATGTTACAACATCTCTCCGAAGAACAACGCGAAGTGATTGTATTGCGTCACTATGCTGATATGAGTTTTAAAGAAATTGCTTCCATCACCAATAGTAGTATCAATACCACTTTGGGAAGAATGCGTTATGGTTTGATTAATTTACGTAAAATGATGGTTGAAAATCAAATAGCTCTGTAAAAAACTACGCTCAACCTATCAAGCAGTGCTTTATACCCGCTACATTTATGATGGCTTACTACCACTACTTACGTTCAAAGGCTTCCTTTCCACATTGTAACCACTGTTTATATTCTTTTGCATCTGGGGTATAGCCAATAGGATTGTTTAGAAGCTCCTCATTGGTATTTAAGATAACATATAAAGGCTGTGTTACCTGGTTAAAGTTTTCGGCCTGAAATGTGGCCCATTTATCGCCAATGGTAGCAATATCTTTTTTAGCCCCACTCTTGGTTGTAAAGGTGAACCTTTCTGCTATTGGCAACATTTTTTTATCATCCACATACAATGAAACCAATATAAAATTGTCTTGGATATAATGATATACTTGGGGATCGGTCCATATATTTTCTTCCATCTTTCTACAATTCACACAAGCCCATCCAGTAAAGTCGATTAACAAAGGTTTGTGTTGTGCTCTAGCCAATTGTAATGCCTTATCATAATCATTTACTAGGTTTGCTTCTAGCCCCTTTTCCCGTATATTTTCCTTGCCATAAATACTATAATGCAGGGGCGGCGGAAAACCACTCAATAACTGAAGATTGGCATATTTAGTAGCCGAGACCCCCGGTAGTAAGTATAAAGTAAACAGGAAAGCAATTACGCCTAAAACTTTTCTGATTGGGGTAATTTTCATCCCTTTATAATCATGCGGCAAACGCAATATCCCAAAAAGATACAAACTTAATCCGGCAGCAATAAATATCCAAAGAGCAAAAAATGTTTCTCTTTTAATAAATCCCCAATGCATAACAAGATCCGCATTCGACAAAAATTTAAAGGCCAAGGCCAATTCTACAAATGCCAAAATCTTTTTTATCGTATCTAACCAGCCACCCGATTTAGGCAATGAGTGCAACCAATTAGGAAAAACCGCAAATAGTGCAAAAGGAAATGCTAAGGCTAATCCAAAGCCTGCTAACCCTGCAGTTAATGACCAAGCACCTCCATGTAACGATCCTACTAGCAATGTTCCTAGAATAGGCCCAGTACAAGAAAAAGAAACGATGGCCAAGGTTAAGGCCATAAAAAAAATACCTCCAACACTACTTAATCCACTTTTCGAGTCTGCTTTGCTGGCAAAATTGGTGGGTAATGAAATTTCAAAGTACCCGAAAAAGGAAATGGCAAAAACAATAAAAATGAGAAAGAATATAATATTTAGTAATGGACTTGTTGAAATATTATTAAAGACCTCAGGCTGTACATTACCTAACAAATGAAATGGGATACTGGCAAATACATAGATCAAAAGAATGAAGCACCCATACAAAGCTCCGTTTTTAATCGCCTGATTTCGATTACTTGATCTTTTTGTAAAAAAAGATACGGTTACTGGAATCATGGGAAATACACAGGGAGTAAGTAATGCTATCAGCCCACCCAAAAAACCAAGAAAAAAAACAGCTAAGAAGCTATTGTTACTATTAGCGCCCTTTTTCCCACAATCAGTTTGTGGATGTGCTATGTCAATCGATCTAATTTTTATTCTCTGTGCATCGATTGAAGCGGAAACACCACCCGCCAAATTTGCGGTAAATGTATCTGTTACCTGTTGAAACTCATCATGATTGCCCAATGACATACTAATGACCCCTTGTAAATTAGCGGGTATAGTGCCTTGCACTTTTATTTGTTGTGTAACGATAAGATTGCCTGTATAAACAGCCACCTTTTTAAAAATGGGATCATTGATTATTTGCGCAGGATGATCAAAAACTGGCTGACCTACTACTTGTATATTTTCGTAGTTGAAAGAGAATTTTACCGCTTCTAAATCCTTTATAGCGGGATTATTCCCATATAGATGCCAATTAGGCTTTATTTGTCCCAATGCTTTTAACTCGTATAATCCGTCTTGTATTTGTTTTGACTCTACCTTAAACTTTACAAGCCTATCCACTTGCCCAAAACTCACTACTGCAACAAAAAGAGTAAAAACAATCGTGACAAAGAATTTCTTCATATTAGAGCAGCTTTATATCGAACGACTTTTTAGTGGGGGGCAAACATTGCTCATCATTACAGACCATAAATTCTACAGTTCCAGAAAGGGTTGTTTTAAAATGTCCCTTTAGCTTAATGGTTTGTATAAATTGAACCTGCTCGGAATAATAAAGTACCTCCGATTTGAAATTTGGATCATTAACTTTTTCCAACCTTCCTATTTCCTTTACTTTACCATCGAAGCTCACTAAAGGGTTGGATTTAAAAATAAATTTTGTTGGAATGGGGCCCTTACCGGTATTCTGCGAATAAATATGCCAAGGTTTCTCGATAGTTGCAGTCATCACTAGTTCATACAGATTGTCGCCCTTTTTTCTGCTCTCATATTTCCAGCTTACCGGATTGGCGGATTGCGAAAAACCACTCATCACACTCAATGTGAACAAAATAGCAAATAATCTCTTTTTCATATACTAATTTTAAAATAGTCCCTATTGTAAATAAGTGCAGAACCCAAGAACTTATTGGGGTCTTAGCTAAGCGCCTAAATAAGACATTCAATTTCCAATCGTTAGTTGAATCCTAATAATTCAAATACCTTTCTGCCATCCAAATTGTTCAATATCGAAGCAGTAGCTCTTTCGGGGTGTGGCATCATTCCAAAAACATTACCCTTGGCATTGCGTATGCCAGCAATATTTCGAATAGCACCATTGGGATTGCTTTTTTGGTCAACATTTCCCGCTTCATCGCAATAACGGAAGATGATTTGATTATTTTTTTCTAATTCATCTAGCAATTTCTCGTCGGCATAAAACCTTCCATCTCCATGTGCAATAGGTATTTTTAGCGGTGCAGAACCCTCATTCTTTATATAAACGTTCTTACAAGCAAATTGCTGGTGTGCATTTTGCAATAAAACACCCGGCAATAGATGACTTTCGCACAATATCTGGAAACCATTACACACACCCAAGACCTTGCCCCCCTTATTCGCAAATTCAATAACGCTTTGCATCATTGGACTAAAACGGGCAATAGCACCACAACGCAGATAATCGCCAAACGAAAAACCGCCGGGCAATACAATGCAATCATCGGTGGTAAACTGACTAAGATCGCTGTCTTTATGCCAAAGCATCACTACTTCTTTGCCTAAATCTTGCTGCAAGGCATCTTGCATATCTCTGTCACAATTGGAACCTGGAAAAACTACTACACCGAATTTCATAAATAAAAATTATAGGGTCAAAGATAATATCACTTGACAAAAAGCTTGCTTAAAATTTAGCTAATTGTATATTATTATGGATAATAATGACAATCGATAGCCAAAATAAAAGATTAGGTATGAGTAAACGCTTGGGATTTAGATAAAGATTAGAGATGATGGCAGCCAAAGGAACAATAATCAATATGGCCGATTCTACCCCAGCCGTTTTGAAAATAAACGATACAGGCAATAAAATAATGAACATCACCAATAGGATCCCCCAATTTTTTCGCAACTGTATCACCATTCGATTATTGGCTGGTACCCAATAATAAAGTCCCGCAACTACTAACAAAGCCATTGCAGCCAAGTTTAACCATAACCAACTAAACGCATTCTTTAAAGGTAAATTGAATGCTAATTCTGGAAGGTGACTTGTCAATACACTCATTTTACCAATTAAATACAAAATGGCTATCAAAAAATAAAAGGGCGTAATAATGCCTGCGAGTAATACGAACCATTCTGCCCACCTAAATGGTCGTACCACGGCTAAGGCAAAAAATACAACTGGTATGAGTATTGCCGTTGGATGATAACATAATACAGTTAAGCCTACAATTAAGCCCGTATTAAATAATAATTTCTTGGGCGAAGCATTATTATAGAGCCTACTTAATTTAAGAAATATCCATATCACTAATAAATTAGCGATCAATGCTGGTGTTAGGGTACTCCATTGCGGCATAAATGCCGATAATAATACATAACTCATGGCAGTCGTAAAACCGGCATGATGAAACATCTTCATTTCATTGAGCACAAAGTCTAAGCGAATGGCCTGCACTAACACTAACCCAATATAAAGAACAAATATTATTGCAGCAGGTAAAGGCTTACCATACTTGGTAAGAAGCATCGACAATATTCCATCATTCTCGCTTACCGCAATTTGTGCAGGCATCATAAAAAAATGAAAGTGAACAAGTAAACATAATGCCACTAGAAACACAAACGAAATGATTGACCTTTCTCTAAAAAAAACTACCACTTACAAATATTTTAAGATTATAATTCCACTTTAGCAAAACAAACATAATTATGATATTCACAAGGCACAATGATCATTCTTGCACCTACTTGCTTCGCCTGCCTTGGCATAAAGTCGTACCCTTTGTCTAGATTTTTAAACGTTGGATTCCTTAGCAGTTGACCATCAATACTAAGACTTTGGTCATCAAAGATCGTTTGTCTTTTCTCTTGCATATTAAACAAAAAGTGAATTTGGTCGCCCATATTAACTAATGCATATCCCAGAAAACGATCAGAATTATCATCATACTGCGATTTCGCAATTACATTACTCCACTCCATTTTACCCTTCATATCGAAGGAAATAGCTGCAATATTCTCAGCAAAATAACGAGTCACATCGTACATCCCATACCTGGAGCCTGGAAAATAGAAAGGTGAATTATACAGGTAATAATCCGATGGAGTCCAGACAGGAGAACCACTTAAATAATCCCATCGGCTCAAGGTATTACCCCTTGTTGAAGAGTACATAGCTTCGGCAACCAAAAAGAATCCACCATCCTTCTTCATGATGATATTACGCAGAAAAAAGTCGTTAAATGCTGTTTTTAAAGAACTACCACCACTTCGCGCATCCGTACGAAACTCATCGGTAAAAGGAACATTTTTAACAAAAATATCTTTTTGATTATCCTTATCCCATAAATATAAATAAAGGCCATCTACATTGCCACGCCTTTGCTTGGCAAAAAAAGAAGTAACCAAGTAATGCCTATTAAAATTATCCACCTTCAATCTAATATCATCTAAGTAAAACCCGCTTATATTCAGGTCTATGACCTTAATTTCATCTGCCATCGCCGACTTGGTCATTAATAATAGCTTTGAAATATTATCGTTCTGAGCACCTCCCCACTCTTTCAAAAAGGCAATATCTCCATCATTATCTAACTGAAAATTGGCGAGAAAATCATTTCTATCAGGCATAGGAATCACAATCCTACTCTTGTGAAGCATTGTTAAAGACTTGTCAAACAATAGGGTTGACACATTATCTACCTTATCGCTCTTCGTATTAATTTTAAAGAGCATCAACTTTTGCTTATCCTCGCTAAATAAAAAAGAATACACTTTATTCGAATTGGCTAAGTTTACTTCTGTGGTATCTAACTGTATTGGATCGCTTAATAATTTTCCATCGGCATTGAGTTTGGCCGCCATACAATAAACCACATTTCTTTTTTGAAATTGATAAATCATATAAAAGAAATCGGGATACTGTATAAAGTCGGGCTTGAATATTCTGTCGGTAAGAAATGTCATTCGTACTTTATTTACCAATTTCATGGCAGGATCGTAAATACAAATACTGTGTAAATCGCGGTTATTCTTATAAATAACAATATTGCCATTCATCTTCCCAATTATGTCGAAGCCCATATTTCTGAGATCCTCTCTCTCCGGATCCGAATAGGTAATTTTTTGTGCGGAAGCTGCAATAGAAATAAGCAAAACAGATATAACTAGTACAATAATATTTTTTTTCATTTGAGTGATAGTTTACAATTCAAAAATACGATTTGCACTGTTTGTTTCCGAGAAATTAACACCAACAAAACAATTAACTAATTTATGGCCTTTAACCGCCTTCATTGTACAAAAGTACGGTGTACGAACTAACTGTGACTTTTCGAAACTTATTTTTGTTACGTTTCAATCAACCAAACCGGCATTTCGTTAGGGCAAGTATGGTTGGTGGTAAATGCGTTATTTGCCATAGAATGGAAACCGATCATCGATTTTTGGTTACCATTAATTTAACAAAAAAGGTTTGATTAGTCAGGAGAGTGTAGTACCCTAAACCCATTAAACAGGCACAATTAATCCCTTTTTATTTTTCTTAATCTTTTCAGGAATACATAAAACAATTTGCTGCTTTAAAGCCTCCACCAGCCTTCGTTTTACAAAAGTACGGTGTACCACCAAACTTACTTCACGCACGGGTGCTGGATGCTTAAAAGACCGAATATGCTGCTGCTGCTCTGCACTCATTTCTAAGGTAGCCAACTCGGGCAAGATAGTAATACCATCGTATAAATCAACCATTCTTCTTAAGGTTTCTACACTTCCTGCTTCGTACTCAAAATGACTTCCTACTACGCTGTTTTTTTTCAACTCGCAAAGGTTTAGTATCTGCGAACGAAAACAATGGCCTTCTTCTAATAACCATAATTTATCGGGATCAATATCTTTTGTAAGCATATAGGTTTTCTTATACGCCAAATTCGCCTTTGAAACATACGCTAACAGCTCTTCATAAAATAGGGGATCTTCTTTAATCCCATTCTCCATTAAGGGAGTAACCAGGATCCCTACATCGATACTACCATCTCGCAAGCGCGATATAATAAACTCGGTGGTTAACTCGGTAACGTGTAATTTAACATGGGGATATTTTTTGGTAAATGATTGTATAAAGAGGGGTAATAAATAAGGCGCCAATGTGGGAATAATCCCTACCCGAAGCTCTCCATTGATGATGCCTTTCTTACTATCAATCATCTCGGTAAGCCTATTTTTCTCCGCCATTATTTTTCTTGCCTGCTCAATAATAGTGATTCCCACTTCGGTAGGCAATACAGGTTGTTTACTGCGATCAAAAATTTTTACGCCTAGCTCCTCTTCAAGCTTTTGCACTTGCATACTTAGCGTGGGCTGTGTAACAAAGCAGGTAGTGGCGGCAGTAGCAAAATGTCGATGGGTATCTAAGGCCACAATATATTCTAGCTGCACCAGTGTCATACTTATAGTTTTTATTGATTAAAGCATAAAAATAATCGATCTACTGAATATATCCGAATTTGTAACTTTGAATTCCCCATTTATTTACTTCCTTAAATCTTTATTTTATGAGTGAGCAGAAAAAACTTACCACCGCCTCGGGTATACCCTACTTTTACAACGAGGATACTCAAAGTATTGGGCCACGGGGACCCTTATTATTACAGGATTTTATCCTGCACGAGAAGATGGCGCATTTTAACCGAGAACGCATTCCAGAAAGGGTAGTACATGCCAAGGGATCTGGCGCATTCGGCACTTTTACCGTTACCCACAATATTAGCCAATATACAAGAGCCAAGCTCTTCCAAACGATTGGCAAAAAAACAAAAGTTTTTGCCCGCTTCTCTACCGTGGGTGGCGAAAAAGGCAGCGCCGACACAGAAAGAGACCCTCGCGGTTTTGCCGTTAAATTTTATACCGAAGAGGGCAATTGGGATCTGGTTGGAAACAATACGCCCATCTTTTTCATCAAGGACCCTAAAAAATTTAGCGACTTCATTCATACACAAAAAAGAGACCCTTATACCAATTGTAAAAGTGCTACAATGATGTGGGATTTCTGGAGCTTAAATCCCGAAAGTTTGCACCAGGTGCTATTTCTAATGAGCGACCGAGGCACCCCTTATGGCTATAGATTTATGCATGGCTTTGGTAGCCATACTTTTAGTTTTATCAATGACAAAAACCAAAGAAATTGGGTTAAATTTCATTGGATTTCGAACCAAGGAATAAAAAATTTATCTAGCGAGGAAGCTAGCTTACTGAAAGGAACAGACCCCGATTTTGCACAAAGAGACTTAGTGACAGCCATCGATAAGGGCGACTTTCCAAGCTGGACATTAAAGGTTCAAATGATGTCGGAAGCAGCAGCAAAAACCTATCATTGGAACCCCTTCGACCTTACAAAAACATGGAGCCATAAAGATTTTCCACTTATTGAAGTGGGCAGGATGGAGTTAAATGAAAATCCTAGAAACTATTTTGCCTCGGTTGAACAGTCTGCCTTTGCACCGGCACATGTTGTGGATGGCATTAGCTATTCGCCCGACAAAATGTTGCAAGGACGATTATTATCGTATCCCGATGCGCATCGATATCGCCTAGGTGTTAACTACGAACAAATACCGGTAAATAAATGCCCTTATGCTGTTAACAATTATGAGAGAGATGGCGCAATGAGAGTTGATGAGAATGGCAGTCATCATCCTAACTATTTCCCCAATAGCTTTGACAATATCGAAGCAGCGGAAGCCTACCAACAGCCCGCCTGGCAATTAGATAGTTCGGTTGCCGATTGGTTTAGTAGAAATGGCGCTGACGAAAATGATCATTATACTCAACCGGGTATTTTTTATCGCGAAGTTTTAAATGCCGACGGAAAAAAGAATTTAGTATCTAATATTGTAAATGCCATGCAAGGTATTGATGGACCTAAAAAAGGCGAAATTATAAACAGACAATTATGTCATTTCTTTCGTGCCGATATTGGACTTGGAATGCAAATAGCAGCGGGATTAGGCGTAAACGCCGAAGAAGCAATGCCTAAGCAACATCCACAACAAGCAGCAATGAAACCATAAGTGCTGAATGCTGATCAACAAAAAGTTCACTCCTTATTAGAGTGAACTTTTTGTTTAATGGAATACGCCCATCAATGATCCGTATTATTATTTATTGAGTAACCCATTTCCCTTACCAAACCTCTTTCAAGCTTACCCCATTTTTCGCTACCATCAACTCATGCTTTACCCCAATCTTTAGTGCTAAATTTTCGGTTTCATGACTTACTGGAAAACCAAAACAAATAGGAATTTTGTAGTCTTTAACATGCGAATGAATAATTTGATACACATCCATTCCGAAAGGGATAGTAGTATCCTTCATTTCGCTGAAACCCCCTATAATCAAACCTTTCAAGTGTTTAAACAGTTCGGCTCTTTCTAACTGTATTAACATTCGATCAATATTATATAGATATTCGCCCACATCTTCTAAAAACAATATTTTGTGCCTTGTTTTATAGCTAGCATGCGATCCCACCAAATGAGCAATAATGGCCAAATTACCTCCAATAAGCTCAGCTTCTGCATGACCCGTTTTATTCAATTCATGTGCATCGCAATGATAGTGGGTAGTTACTCCTGTTAATGCCTCTTGTAAAGAGGCTACATATTTGTTTGCATACCCTTCGTTATTAAAAGCCCCAGCCATCGGTGCATGCAAAGTAGCAATTTGATAATGCTGAAAAATATGTGCATGCAAAACAGTTACATCGCTAAAGCCTATCACCCATTTAGGATTTTTTTTGAACTTCTGAAAATCTAATTGATCAACGATTCTGCTTAACCCATAACCTCCCCTACTACATAAAATAGCTTTCACAGTATTGTCATCTAACATTCGCTGCAAATCTTGTAAACGTTGTTTATTTGTGCCACTAAAATAATGATGCTGTTGCCCGAGTGTAGCGCCTATCTTCACTTTAAAACCCCAGCTTTCTATTGTTTTAATACAAGTGACCGCATTTTCGGCAGGCATATAACCCGAAGGACAAACAATGCCAATGGTATCGCCCTTTTTTAAGTATGGTGGAATTATCATAGAACAATATTATAGAAATTCGGCCTCTTATTTCAATTAGTCATCCCTCTTTGCGAATCTACTAGTTCAATCTTGCAATCAGCATAGCTATTACAAGATTTAGTATTCTAGCAAATCAGAACAAAGTCAATACCCCAATAACCTCCTTTACAAAGGCTTTTCTTGATTCAAAGGGGCTTGTTTTTACATTCAGCTTAGGATAGACATTTTTGGGAATTGTTCGAGACGTGTTCGAGACCGATACTGCTCTTGTGCATGAATTCATGAACTAGAGCCAAACAAGTCTCGAACCAATCTCTAACCTGTCTCTAATAAGTTATACCGATGCAGTTATAAGCTAACCCCTGCTAAATCAACGAAAAGCATTCTATTACAGAAAATAATTGTGTGAAAATGACAAACGGCAGGTGCTAGTATCTAAATTTTCATACCTTGCCTCCCATAAATAAAACACCATGCAAATAGGATTACCGAAAGAAATTAAGAACAACGAAAATCGAGTGGCGCTCACCCCTGCGGGCGTAGCAGAACTAGTAAAAAACAAACATACCGTTTATGTGCAATCGCAGGCTGGTGTAGGCAGTGGCTTATCTGATGCTGATTATGTACAAGCAGGCGCTACCATACTTCCTACTATTGAGGAAGTATATAGTATTGCCGACATGATTGTTAAAGTAAAAGAGCCCATAGAAAAAGAATACGCCCTTATTAAAGAAAACCAAATTGTATTCACCTATTTTCATTATGCTTCTTACAAACCCTTGTTAGACGCAATGTTGAAACAAAAAGGAATTTGTATTGCCTACGAAACAGTTACTAATCCCGATGGCAGCTTACCCTTATTAATCCCTATGAGTGAAGTAGCTGGCAGAATGAGTATACAGGAAGGTGCGAAATATCTAGAAAAACCAATGGGCGGCCGTGGCATCTTGTTGGGAGGCGTACCTGGTGTAAAACCTGCCAAAGTAGTTGTATTAGGTGGCGGCATCGTAGGTACACAAGCAGCAAAGATTGCATCGGGCATGGGCGCTCAAGTAATTATCATGGACATCTCTCTTAAGCGCTTACGCGAACTAGACGATATCATGCCTAAAAATGTGCAAACGGTAATTAGCAATCATTACAATATTGTTGCCGAAATAAAAGACGCCGATTTAGTAATTGGAGGCGTATTGATTCCGGGCGCTAAAGCACCACATCTTATTACTAGAGATATGCTTCAACTAATGAAGCCTGGAACCGTATTGGTAGATGTTGCGGTAGATCAGGGCGGTTGCATTGAAACTTGTAAACCTACTACACACGAAAACCCTACCTACGAAATTGATGGCATTATTCACTACTGTGTTGCCAATATGCCTGGCGCAGTGCCTTATACTTCTACCCTTGCACTTACTAACGCAACCTTGCCTTATGTAATTCAAATTGCTAATAAAGGCTGGAAAAAAGCATGCGTTGAAAATTCGGGATTGAAAAAAGGGCTCAATTCCATTGGCGATAAAATAGTGTTTAAAGGTGTTTCCGACGCCTTTGATATGCCGTTGAGCAACGCTGATGACTTCTTAAATTAAACTGGCAATTTATACGTTTGTGAGGGCAGAAACCATCCCGTTTCTGCCCTTTTTATTATCCCCCCAGCGCTATTACAGGCATTTTTGATGCTGCTACCACCAACTTTTGCGTACTAGAAAACGAATAAATTTAAATCGCTTTTAAACATCAGCAGAAACCCTAGCAATGCCAATGGCTTCAATTACTTACTTTTGCAGCGCTCGGCCTTGTTGCTGAGTGCGCTAAATAAAACTAGTGCAACGAATGGTTGAACATAAGTATCAAGTAAAGAACTAAAAGCTAAGAACAAAAAAATGACATCTCCTAAAAGATATTTAATTACCTCGGCCCTACCATATGCAAATGGATTGAAACATATTGGACACCTCGCGGGTGCCTATGTGCCGGCAGATATTTATACCCGTTACCTAAAAGCACAAAAGCGCGATGTAGTGTTTGTTTGTGGCAGCGATGAACATGGCACTGCTATTCCCATTCAAGCAATGAAAGAAGGAACTACCGCACAAGCAATCATCGACAAGTATCATCCCATTGTTGAACAAAATTTCAAAGACCTAGGAATTGAATTCGATATTTATCATCGTACTTCTGACCCTTTACACCACGAAACGGCGCAAGAATTTTTTACCAAACTAAACAATGAAGGCTGCTTAGAAATAAAAGAATCGGAACAATATTTCGACGAAGCAACTAATACCTTTTTAGCCGACCGATTTATTAAAGGCACTTGTCCTAATTGTAGCTATGATGGCGCTTTTGGCGACCAATGCGAAAAATGTGGCAAAAGCTTAAGCCCCGACGAACTCATTCATCCCATCTCTACACTTAGCGGCAATGCCCCCATTAAAAAAGAAACCAAACATTGGTATTTACCCCTCAATCAGCACGAAGACTTTTTAAGAGATTGGATTTTAAAAGAACATGCTACAGATTGGAGAAGTACCGTAGTAGGTCAGTGCAAAAGTTGGATTGACGGAGGTTTACAACCAAGAGCTGTTACAAGAGACCTTAACTGGGGTATTAAAGTACCCTTACCTTCGGAAGAGGGTAAAGTATTATACGTTTGGTTCGACGCGCCCATTGGCTATATTTCTGCTACCAAACAATGGGCTTTAAACAATGACAAAGATTGGAAACCCTATTGGAACGACAAAGACACCAAACTGGTTCATTTTATTGGAAAGGATAATATTGTTTTTCATTGTATCATCTTTCCAGTCATGCTAAAAATGCATGGCAATATCTTACCTGAAAATGTTGTAGCGAACGAATTCATGAATCTTGAGGGCGACAAGATGAGTACGAGCCGTGGATGGAGTATTGAAATGGATGATTATATCAACGACTGGATAAAAAAAGATAATGGCGGACCCGCTTTAGCCGATACACTTCGTTATTACCTTACTCAAATAGCGCCCGAAACCAAAGACAGCGAATTTACTTGGAAAGGTTTTCAGGATGCAAACAATAGCGAGTTGGTGAGCATCTTTGGCAACTTTGTAAACAGAACTTTTGTGTTAATGCACAAATTATGTAACGGAAAAGTACCACCATTACATACTGCACACATAGATGATGTTGATAAAAAACTGATAGAAGAAATACAATTGGCTACAACAAAAGTAGAAAGCTTACTAGAAAACTATAAATTTAGAGAAGCCTTATTCGAAGTGATAGATCTAGCAAGAAAAGGCAACCAATACATGCAAAAGAAGGAACCTTGGATTCTTGCAAAGCATATTGCCGACAACCCTGAAAATCAGAAATTAATCGACAACAGTTTACATATTTGCTTACAACTAACCGCCAATTTAACCATTCTAATCAACCCTTTCTTACCTTTTACAGCTAAGAAATTATTGAGTATGATGAAAGTGGTAGAAAAAATGTTAGAGTGGCAGAATGCAGGCAGAATAGACCTTTTAAAAGTGGGCTATCATTTACGTGCTCCCGAATTGCTTTTTAGAAAAATAGAAGACGAAGAAATAACCATTCAATTAGAGAAATTAAAAAATAAAAGTTTAATAGTAAAAGAAGCAGCAAAATTGGAAGCAACTACAGCGCAACAACAGGAAGTTAAAACGGTAAAGCAGGAGATCGTATTCGACGACTTTGCGAAGATCGACCTTCGTATTGGAACCATCATCAGTGCCGAAAAGGTAGAGAAAGCCGATAAACTATTGAAACTATCTGTAGACCTAGGCATTGAAACTAGAACCATTGTAAGTGGTATTGCGCTTCATTTTAAACCAGAAGAAATTATTGGTAAACAAGTAACGGTGGTAATGAACTTGGCTCCTAGAAAAATGAGAGGTATTGAAAGCAATGGAATGATCTTAATGGCCGAAGACCATCAGGGCAAACTACACTTCATAAACCCCGACAACAAAGTAGACGAAGGAAGTAGCGTCAGCTAATTGTTTACCTTAATAAAAAAGCGGGTAAGAAAATTATTTTCTTGCCCGCTTTTTTATTAAGGTATCGCATAAAGTCTTACAACTTATACCCACGAAGAAACTCTTCGATCTGCATTTTTTTCTTCCCTTCTATTTGTAGTGCTAACACATGAATGTAGCCATTATTACAAGTAAATTTTAGAAACGTTTTTCCATCACTAACTGGCTTACCTATTTGTGTTGCTGCATCATTCGCCAAATGAGCCAATTCTTTTTTACTGCTAAAGATCTTCATCATCTTATTGTTCAAAAAACTAAAAGCCCCCGGATAAGGCGATAAGCCACGAATAAGATTATGCACTTCCTCTACCGATTTATGCCAATCAATTTTACAAGTATCTGTAAATATTTTAGGGGCATGCTTATAACTAAATGTTTCGGGAGCTAAAGAACCAGACGCATTCATTGGATGGCTGATATCAACTTCGCTATTTTCGATGGCAGGTTGAGGAATTTCTACAAACCCACCTTCTGCAACTTTATGTACCGTTTCAACGAGAAGTGCAGCGCCTATTTCTTTCATCCGATCGTGCACATCGCCGGCAGTGTCATCTTCACCAATGGGAAAGCTTCGTTGCATAAGGATATTACCCGTATCTATTTCATGTTTGAGCTTAAAAGTAGTAACCCCTGTTTCTTTCTCCCCATTAATAACTGCCCAATTGATAGGCGCAGCACCTCTATACTGTGGCAATAAAGAGCCATGTAAATTAATGGTACCCTGTGGTGGCATATTCCAAACCACTTCTGGCAACATACGAAATGCAACAACAATCTGCAGATCGGCCTTCAGCAATTGTAGGGCTTCAATAAATTCGGGCGACTTTAGCTTTTCCGGTTGTAAGATAGTCAGATGATTTGCAACGGCATACTTTTTTACCGCCGACTCAGTTAGTTTCATTCCTCGTCCTGCAAGCTTATCGGGAGCTGTAACCACGGCCACGATATTAAATCCGGCTTGCACCAATGCATCAAGCGATGCAACCGCAAATTCGGGCGTACCCATAAAAACAATTCGCAAAGCAGCGCTATTGGTAGCAGAAAAACGAGTAGTATCCATACAACAAAAATAAAGAGAACAACAGAGCTTTTTACTTCTTTTCTAAGAAATTAAGCTGCCGTAAAAAATACCTAGCTTCTATCCGTAATCAGGAAATAGTCTGCTATTCGAAATCGGGGTACAACAAATACTTCTTTCTAATAACTTTAAATGCACGCAACTTAGGTTGCCAACTTGCTCTTATCTCAGCTTCAGATTTACCTTCCACGATTTGCTGAATTAAATCATCATTTCCTACGAGTTTATTAATACCATAACTCTTGATTAACCCATTTTTAGGTTTATTAAAGAAAGAATCTTTATCGGGAAATAGGCGATATGCTTCTATTAAATATTTAATCTGTACATGATTATTTATTTGTTGCAACACTTGCGCATTGGTTCCATATAAATTCCAACCATAGCATAGCTTATCTTTTTGCTTAGGATCTTTTGCCCCCTCCCGACTAGTAGGTGTAAATGAAAACAGATGAGTGGGTAAAGAGGGATGACCAAAAATACAGAATGGATGATCCGTACCACGGCCTTCGCTTAATACAGTGCCTTCGAATAAACAATTACTCGCATACCAATATATAGAAGCCATATCGGGCAAATTAGGCGAGGGTTTTATGGGTAAAATATACTTGCTTTTGTGTGTATAATTTTTGCAAGGAATAATAAATAAATCGAAATGCGATTCAACTTTCTTGGCCGCCGATATAGAAAAGATAGCACCATAATTACCTTTTTTTCTTCGGCTAATAAGATCCTCTGTAAAGAGGGCTTCAAATTGTATGGGCAAGGTAGAAGCAGCTTCTTCTTTAAATCGTTCTCCACATAAGTATAAGGCATACTCACCAATAGTCATTCCATAAACTATTGGAATGGGTTGCATACCCACAAAACTTTTAAAGGCGGTATCTAATACAGGACCATCAACATAAAACCCATTGGGATTAGGACGGTCTAAAATAATAAGTGGCTTATTGTTTTCAATGGCGCTCTCTAAAAATTCTTGTACCGACGAAATAAAAGTATAGAACCTAGTACCTACGTCTTGTATATCAATAAGCATAATATCAACATCTTTTAAATCTTCAGCACTAGGCTTACGTTTTTTCCCATACAAAGAAACTACGGGAATACCAGTTGCAGAATCGATATAGGTATCTACTTTTTCGCCCGCATCGGCAATACCCCTAAAACCATGCTCAGGACCAAAAGCCTTGGTAATTTGAATGCCTAAATTTCGAAGCGTGTCAACCAAATGCACAGATCCAATGGTAGCAGTATGGTTTGCAAAAACACCTACCCTTTTACCCTTTAGCAAGGGCAAGTACTGCGATATTTGATAAGCCCCAGGCAAAATAATTGATTGAGTATTGGGCAATGACTGTATACCATTGACACCCGATTCATGGCTCTTTTTACTACTATTTTGCTGTGCCGGAGTAACGATGGTTATGAATAAAAGAATGACGATTATAAAACTATATTTCATGATTTATAGATTGAAGTTCGAAAGTTAACTAAAATTAATTGCCCAATTTACAGTATCGGTGTATTTTGCAATCGGATTTGGTTTATTTTTTCTTTGGTATTAAAATGAATTCTTCTGCTAGACCCTTTTTCAATCGAATTCCTTTGGAATAACCTAACGGGTGCCAAACAAAGATATAAAAGCTGACATCCACATTTAATTACACAAAAAAAAGTAGCATGCAACAAGTAAAAAAAGGTGATACCATTAAGGTTCACTATCATGGTAAATTAGTGGATGGCACAACATTTGACTCTTCTGAAGGTCGCGAACCACTTGAATTTGAAGTTGGTGGCGGAATGGTAATCCAAGGTTTCGACCAAGGCGTAACGGGCATGACCATTGGAGAAAAGAAAACAGTACAAATACCTGCCGATGAAGCATATGGCCCTAAACAGGAAGATATGATTATGGAATTCCCGCGCGACAAATTTCCCGCCGACATGGTTCCTGAAGTAGGATTACAATTAAATATGAGTAACGGACAGGGACAAGATTTTCCTGTGGTAATTGCTGAAGTACAAGAATCAATTGTTATTCTTGACGCAAATCACCCATTAGCTGGACAAGACTTAATCTTTGATCTTGAACTTGTTGAAATAAATGGTGGCAAGTCATTAATTATTACCCCATAATAAACTATCCAAACTAAAATTCTAAAAAGGCCTGATGAAAATTCATCAGGCCTTTTTACCTATATCCCCCTACAAGAGACCCAAGCAAGATCTCGCTATTTCAATTATCTTGCCATTAAAATAAATTACATGCTCAATCAGTATAGTTCCACCGTTACAGAAAGGTTCATGCGTTATGTTGTTTATGATACGCAAAGCGATCCAGAAAGTATTACGCATCCCACAACAGAAAAACAAAAAATACTAGCCCATCTATTAGCTGCAGAATTAAACGAAATGGGTATCACCGACGCACATGTAGATCCATACGGCTATGTATATGCAACAATACCATCCAACACCAGTAAGGAGGTTCCTACCATCTGCTTTTGCAGCCATATGGATACCGCGCCTGATTGCAGTGGAACAAACGTGAAGCCTATCCTACACAAAAAATATAATGGCAATGATATCATACTTCCCGACGACTTTACACAAGTATTGCGCACAAAAGAACTCCCCTATTTAAATACACAGATTGGAACCGACATCATTACAGCTAGTGGTCTAACTTTATTGGGTGCAGATGATAAGGCAGGCATCTCTATTATTATGGATATGGCAAACTATCTTGTTGCGCATCCTACAATCATTCATGGCCCCATTAAAATTTTATTTACCCCAGACGAGGAAGTAGGACAAGGTACCGACAAAGTGGACTTATCTAAATTAGGGGCTCAATTTGGTTATACCTTAGATGGTGGTGAAGCTGGAACGCTAGAAGATGAAACCTTTAGCGCCGATGGCGTTGTGTTGACGATTCATGGCGTAATCGCACATCCTGGCGACGGGAAGAATAAGCTAGTTAATGCACTAAAAATTGCAGGCGAAATACTCAGTTCATTGCCAACTGCACTAAGTCCTGAAGCCACAGAAAAAAGAGAAGGATTTATTCATCCCCTTCATATAGAAGGCACTGCAGAAAAAGCAGTCATCAAATTTCTCATTAGAGACTTTGTCACCTCCCATCTTGAAAAGCATGAATTTGTACTTAAATCAATGGTAGAGCAACGCTTAGCGAATCATCCCAAAGCTTCCTATGAGTTTGAAGTACAAGAGCAATACCGGAATATGAAAGAAGTCTTGGATATAAATCCTACCGTAGTCACATTTGCAAAAGAAGCCTATCGCAGAGCCGGATTAAAAGTGGTAAACGAGCCTATTCGCGGTGGTACCGATGGCAGCCGATTAAGTTTTATGGGACTACCCTGCCCCAACCTTTTTACGGGAATGCAAGCAATCCATAGTAAAAAAGAATGGATTGGCGTAAAGGATATGGAAAAATCGGTTGAAATGTTAGTCCATTTAGCCCAAATCTGGGCTGAATAATTTTACGCTAACGCCAAAGGCTGTCGTAAGCATTAGAACCAAGCATGCAAACTGCCCTATTTCGTAATTTCTAACATAGTAGAATCAACGAATAAGAGGGCAATAAACCAATGGGCCTAAAAAAGATTTGAGGCCAATAATGAGGCTCAAATAGGCTAAAAAATAAAACATTGGGCAAGCACTTTTAATTTAACTATCTTCCGAGCTTAAATTAATTAAACATGGAAATCCTTTTGCATTTTTGGTGGATTTTGGTAATACTCGTGATCATTTTCAGTGGGCTCGTTACTGTTAATCAGGGAACCATAGCTGTTATTACTTTGTTTGGCAAGTATCAACGAATACTTCATCCTGGATTGAATTTTAAGATCCCTGTACTAGAACAAGTATACAAAACAGTGAGTATACAAAATCGTTCAGTTGAACTAGAGTTCCAAGCAGTTACATTAGATCAGGCCAATGTGTATTTCAAAAGCATGTTACTCTATTCCGTAATTAATCAGGATGAAATAAACATCAAAAATGTAGCCTTCAAATTTATTAGCGACAAAGACCTAATGCAAGCACTCATTCGTACGGTAGAAGGAAGTATACGTGGATTTGTGGCTACAAAAAAACAAGCAGAAATATTATTATTACGAAGAGAAATTGTTGAATTTGTAAAGGGCCAAATCGATAAATCTTTGGAAGAATGGGGCTATCACCTTCAGGACCTACAAATCAATGATATTACTTTCGACCAAGTAATTATGGAGAGCATGAGCAAAGTAGTTGCCAGCAATAACCTAAAGGCGGCGGCCGAAAATGAAGGTCAAGCGCTATTGATTACCAAAACAAAAGCTGCTGAAGCCGAGGGTAATGCTATTAAAATTTCGGCCGAAGCTGAGAAAGAAGCCGCTAGACTTCGTGGACAAGGTGTTGCCTTATTCCGTGAAGAAGTAGCAAAAGGTATGAGCCAAGCTGCCGAACAAATGAAGGAAGCTAACTTAGATACCAATGTTATTCTGTTTAGCATGTGGACTGAAGCTATCAAGAACTTTGCTGAATTTGGCAAGGGCAATGTGATATTTTTAGATGGCAGTCCGGAAGGCATGGAAAATAATATGCGCCAAATAATTGCCATGATGAAATTGAAAGAGGCAAACGCAAAATAAATAGCCCCTGAAAGCTATAAAAAGAGTGAAACAAAATTGTTTCACTCTTTTTATTTGGGGCCAGATCCATTGGCCGGGCATTAGATCCGAAAGTTGATAGACGCTTAATTAGGAACAATTTATGAAAATTACTAGGAATCAATGTGCAAAAGCTATCACAAAAAACAGCAAATCTGCAATTTTATTCACAGGCTAGTCAATGCTTTACATATCTTGCTACTTTAGTACGATATAAAAACCATTCCTGATGTTTCATCTTATTCAAGTAAGCGCAAATACGGTATTAGATACAGTTCATAAGGCAGTCAATACTGTTCCAATGGCACCCGAAAAAATATCTATGTGGGAGATGCTGCAAAAAGGAGGTGCTATTATGTATCCACTTTACCTGCTATTAGTTATTGCCATCTTTGTATTTTTTGAACGATTGATTGCTATTCGAAAAGCGTCTAAAATAGAACCCAATTTCATGAATATCGTCCGTGACAATATTATGAGCGGAAATTTAACAGCAGCAAGAAGTCTGTCTAAAAACACTGATAACCCTGTTGCTAGGATGATTGATAAGGGTTTACAACGTATTGGCAAACCCATCGACGCTATTGAAAAAAGCATGGAAAATGTAGGCAAGCTGGAGATGTATAAGATGGAAAAAAATCTTTCGATCTTATCATTGGTGGCAGGTATTGCCCCTATGTTTGGCTTCCTAGGAACGATTATTGGTATGGTACAGTTATTTTATGGTATTGCATCAACAGGAGAATACACTTTGAATACAATTGCAGGTGGTATTTATACAAAGATGGTTACTAGTGCCACTGGATTGATTATTGGGCTAATTGCCTATGTAGGATATAATTTTCTGAGTACTCAAATAGATAAAACAGCCAACAAAATGGAAGCCGCTAGCGCTGATTTTATGGACATACTGCAAGAGCCTACTAGATAATGGTTAGCGTGTTTGTTTAGCATAAATGATTTACAAATAACCGAACTAAAATTTTGTTACAAATCTCTTAATAGTTGCTATAAATATTTTTTTTGCGATACCGTTTTGAAAGGAATTAGCATAATTTTAGGGTACTGAAATAATTAGAATTACAATGAACATTCGTAAAAGATTAAAGACACATGCAGAGGTACATACAGGTGCATTGAACGATATATTGTTCATTCTTTTATTGTTTTTTCTTATTGTGTCTACACTTGCAAACCCAAATGTAATTAAGGTTTCAAACCCAAAATCAAAAAGCGATACCAAGGCAAAACAGACAGTGGTGATAACTGTTGATAAAGACCAAAATATTTATATTGGACAAAAGAATATCCCGATCAATGAGCTTGAAAACGAATTAAAAATCTTCTTATCCAAGGAAACAGACAAACCTTCGGTTGTAATTAATGGAGATAGTTCTTCGAACCTTGGCACTGCGATCAAGGTAATGCAAGTTATTAAAAAGCTAGGCGCCACTCCTGTTGTAGCGGTAGACAATAACGGGGTACAATAAATACTTCGCTTTTATTTAATGAATGGAATGATTATTTGCTATTTAGCCAATTACAAAATATCCTTTAATTTCTAATAGGCCTTCCATTCTTTAATACACTTTGAATTCTCTCTAGTGTTTTTCGTTCCCCACAAAGACTGAGAAATGCTTCTCGTTCCAAATCAAGTAAGTATTGTTCAGTTACTAAGCTAGCTTCGCTTAAATCGCCACCACTCATAACATACGCCAATTTACGCGCTACGAAAGCATCGTGCTCGGTAGCATATCCTCCACGCCACATACTATTGATTCCTGCTAACATGGCCCCTAATCCCATACGACCTAGCACTTTAATATCTTTACGCTGCTGTGGAATGGTATAGCCTGCATCATAGATTTCAATTACACTTTGTTTAGCTGCAGCAATTCTTCGACCCAGATTCATGACTATTTCGTCCTGACCTTTTCTCAAAATACCCATTTCAAAACCTTCTTGAGCAGATACCGCTACTTTTGCAGTTGCAATATCAAAAAATCTACCCTTTAAAGTATTGGTTTCAGGCTCGTCGGCATGTAATTCATCGCTAGCGCGTAACACAAATTCTTTAGTGCCGCCACCGCCAGGAATCAATCCTACCCCAAGTTCTACAAGACCAATATATGTTTCAGCCGCCGCACAAATTTTATCGGCGTGCAAATTCATTTCACAACCACCGCCTAAGGTTAAGCCATGCGGTGCTACAACAACTGGTATAGCAGAATAACGAACCCGCATCATGGTATTCTGGAAAATACGAATGGCCATATCTAGCTCATCATATTCTTGTTCTATTGCCAACATAAAGATCATTCCCACATTTGCACCTGCGCTAAAATTAGGCCCCTCATTGGCTATCACTAACCCTTTAAAATTGTCTTCAGCAATAGCAATTGATTTTTGAATTCCCTCTAATACCTCACCACCAATCGTATTCATTTTGGCACGCCACTCCAATCCAGCTACGCCATCTCCCATATCATATAAATTACAAGCATGGTTCTTCCATAAAATTTTATCCGAGTAATTCTTTAAAATAATGAAAGCTTCTCCACCTGGAAGTAGTTTATATTTTTTTGTTAACAGATCATAGTATAACCGTTTCCCATTTTCAATTTTATAAAAAGAGTCAATATCATTCGCTATCATTTCCGCTACCCAGGTAGAAACCTTATAACCAGCCAACTTCATAGCATCGGCCACTTTAGCCACCCCTAATAAGTCCCAGGTTTCAAACGCACCAATCTCCCAGCCAAATCCAGCTTTCATAGCATCATCTACCCGATATATTTCATCTGCAATCTCTGGAATACGATGTGAGATATAGGAAAACAAAGCATAATGAAATAGTCGATAAAATTCCCCTGCCTTATCTGTACCGCCCATCAACATTTTAATGCGTAATCTAAGATCTTCAATCGTTTTTGCAGTTTCGAGGGTTGCCAATTTGGATGTAACCCTCGGCACATAATCCATACTTGAGAGATCCAACACTTGAATTTCTTTCTCTCCTTTTTCACTTTTAGGCATCTTTTTAAAAAAGCCTTGTCCAGTTTTATCACCCAACCAATTATTACTAATTAACGTATTTAGCCATTCAGGAATAACAAATAGGCTTCTAGCCTCATCCATTTCACAATTCTCGAAAACGCCTTTAGCAACTTTTACTAAAGTATCAATACCCACCACATCAGCTGTGCGAAAGGTTGCAGATTTAGGACGACCAAAAACAGGTCCTGTTAGGGCTTCAATTTCATCTATACACAATCCTAATTGTTGCATGATATGAAAAACACTCATGATACTAAATACCCCAATTCGGTTGGCTATAAATGCAGGTGTATCTTTACATAGCACCGTTGTTTTACCAAGATAACGATCGCCATAATCCATTAAAAAATCTATAACAGTAGGAGCTGTATCTGGTGTAGGAATAATTTCTAACAACCGTAAATATCTGGGCGGATTAAAGAAGTGTGTGCCGCAGAAGTTTTTCTTAAAATCCTCCGATCTACCCTCACTTAACAGATGAATAGGAATACCAGAAGTATTGGTTGTTATGAGTGTTCCAGCCTTTCTATATTGTTCTACTTTTTCGTAGAGAAGTTGTTTAATATCGAGCCTTTCAACTACCGCTTCAATTATCCAATCGCAGCTAACAATGTCTTTCATATTGTCATCAAAATTGCCGAGTACGATATTTTTGATGGCCTGCTTTGAAAATAAGGGAGATGGATTAGTTTTAATCGCACTATTCAATGCCTCTTGAACAACTTTGTTTTTTATCGGTGGTTTTGCATCGGCGGCAACATCCTTAGGAACCATATCCAATAACAGCACCTGAAGGCCTATTCCTGCGAAATGACAAGCGATTTTACTACCCATTACTCCGCTTCCCAGAACAGCAACTTTTTTAATAGTGAGTTTCATATGAAGGCAATTTATTACGAGAAAGAAATAATCAATTCTTCGTCCCTTATTAAGCTCATTCAAAAATAGTTAGCAATGCAACCATTTTGTGAAGATAGAAAAATATATCGCATAATAAAAGGCCTATAATAGAATATTGTTTAGCAACTACCGTAATCATTTATCCGATGGTATTGCCAGTTTCCACATCCTTTGTAATGGCGCTCCAATCCATTTCTCCTAGTCCTGCTTCCATACAACGATTCATTCTTTTTTGCAAGAGCTGCGCAAGTTCCATTGGCAGAGCAAGTTCTTCGGATTGTTTTAGTACTAGATTCACATCTTTTAAACCCAGCTGCAAACGAAATCCTGGAGGAGCATAGGTCTCATTTAAAATAATGTTACCATAAATGTTGTAAATAGGCGCATTTAAGAAAGTAGCAGTAATCATTTTCATCCACTGCGCATCATCGATTCCACTTTTTCTGGCTAAAGTAATTCCTTCAGCCATAGCTTCTAGTGCACCAACAATCAAAAAATTATTGCAAAGCTTGGCCACATTAGCCGCATCAGGATTAGAACCAAATTCCCACCTTGTTGCGGCACCCGCATCTGTTAACAATGGCATCATGATTTGCACTTGTTCTTCCTTACCCGAAATTAAAAAATTAAGATTCCGAGCACGTGCAGCTTCTGGTCTACCCATTACTGGCGTAGCCACATAAAAATTATGATAGGATGCATGAATAGCAGCCAATTCTCGGGCGGTAGCAGGCAAGATGGTACTTATGGATGCATGAATACCGCCGACCTTTAAATTAGCCGCCAATCCATCCTCTCCTAGCGTAATTTCTTTAATCGCATGATCATCAGCTACTATTGAAAAGACTATATCACATTGAACCGCTAATTCCTTTATGGTATCACAAGCGATAGCCCCTTTTTCGACTAGTGGTGCTAACTTAGTTTTTGTTCTATTATAAACGCATAAACTATGTCCTTTCTGTAACAAATTTTCGGCAATAGGGGTACCCAAATTACCCAATCCAATAAATCCAATTTTCATAGTTGATAAATTTTTAGATATAAATTAGCGTATAAATTCAATATAGTTTTATTGAATATATTTGAATAGTCAAAAGTACGAAAATGAGAAACCTTATTTATTTTTTAATGCTGCTCCTTAGCATAAATCTTTCAATCAACAATTTACTAGCACAAAAAGACGATCGTGGTTATATTGTTAAAATGGGAGAGAATGCCCCCAACAATTTTGTATTGAACTTAACCAATGGAAGAAGTATCAAGTTAAAAGATTTGAGAGGACGGGTTGTACTTTTACAATTCACTGCAAGTTGGTGCAGTGTGTGTAGGTCGGAGATGCCGCATCTAGAAAATGAAATATGGAAAGCATTCAAGGACAAAGGACTTATTTTTATTGGCATTGACCGAGATGAGCCCATGGATACGGTCAAGAAATTTCAGTCCGAAATGGGCATATCTTATCCATTAGCCTTAGATCCTGGAGGGGCCATTTTTGGAAATTTTGCCGATCTAAAAGCAGGTGTCACCAGAAATGTTTTGATTAATAAAGAAGGAAAAATTGTGTTCCTCACTCGACTATATAATAAAGAAGAATTTACCGCTCTAAAAAATGCAGTTGCTAAACTGCTTGACTAATCTAGTAGATCAGGAAATCCAATACCCTTATTGAGTAAGGGTATCAACTATCATAAGAATAATCTACTTTCTTTAATAACTAACAACTGCATTAAATTTAGTATCTGCTAATCCTAGAGCAGATGCAGCTGCATTACTAATTCGGAATGTTAATCCATTATCCTCTTTTATGTCCGGTAGTGGACCTAATACTTTTGCAACCACCGTTTTATTATTAGCAGATATCCTTACAATTGTACCCGCATCTACATTATTGATGAGCACATAATATTTCTTGTCTAACCATCCGCTGGCCGTTTTAAATGTTGCAGCATCGCCACTTAATTCATGAGTCCCTTGTTGGTATAAGGTTGCGAAAAAGCCCTCAGCTCCCCCGACGTTTTTTTTGTCCCCATTAGACGGGTTAACGACTGCTTCTTTCTTTATAACCGGCAGCATCGGGTTACTAGCAACCACAACCTCCTTTTTTTCTTGACTAGCTACTTGCACTAGGGGATTTTGCAGTTCCTTTGTTGAGACCTCTTTTAAAGGCACTTTAACTTCCACATTTGCCGGTGGAGTTACTTTCATACTTTTTGATGCAATCGGCGTTACCTCAATTGCAATAATTAATTTTTGTCCAAGGTGGATATTGTTCTTTGCAATATGGTTCCAACTTTTTATTTGATCAACCGACACCTTGTATTTTTTGCTAATACCGAATAATGTTTCTTTCTTTTTTACAACATAGTATTTCGGTGTTAAAGTTGTTTCAAGTTCGGGTACTTGATTGGGCAGATCGGCGGAAGCCTTATTGATGGATTCTTGGTTAATATCTTTTGGTTGCTTTTTTATTTCGGCAATCTCTTTCCCTTTTTTTCCAACAGGAATAATAATCTTTTGCCCCACCTTTAACACACTTTTACTGTTCATCCCATTCGACCGCATAATTTCTCCAACAGTGGTATGATACTTCTTTGCTAATATCGACAGAGTTTCCCCTTTAGTAATCGTATGTGCTTTTGCACCAGACTGTGCCATTGTGTATATAGACGTCAGTAACATCAATATAAAAAAAGCCAAAGAAAGCCTTTGCATCAACTTCATAATATTTTCATTTAAACTGTGTAAAATTAACCTTTTAAAATTCTCCACTCAGATGGATAATAGTTATTAATGCGATTGGGTAAAACTTTTGCCCAGCCTAGCGGTAATCCACAATAGCGCACAAGATTCCAGCCTATTGAACTATTTTCATTTACTTCTTTCTTCCGAAGATATTGAAGTGCTTGTTGCTCGCCTAATGAAATGGAGGAAATCCCTTCTAATGGAAGTTTGCTCACCGCCAATTCATGCGAAGGTATAAAGTCCTTACCCTTGATACTCCCTAACTCCACCCCTGCTTTTTTAATATATAAATGTTGGGCCAATAATTTTAATTCTTTCATCCAAATTGTTTGCATGGCACGAAAAGCCTCATTTTGTTTAAAATAGGAGTATGATAGTGGTAAAGAAATAAAAGATTGAATCTGCAACAATTCTTGCTTTGAAGGAGACACTAATACCTGTTCTTTTAATTTTAAATCATCACTCGCCGCAACTTTTGTAAACGCCGCAATAAAAAAGCCTTCGCCCTTAATCTTATCCGGATAAAAACGATACCCATAAGCATGGTGCTTTGCTGATGCTGTTTCAACAATACCCCAATTTTCTGCTAATTGAATAGATAAGCTATGCAATGCATGTTGATCAATAAGCCAATCCAAGATTTCTTCGTCTTCTTGTTTCGAATAAGAGCAAGTAGAATAGATTAATACGCCCCCCTCTTTCAGGGCCGGTAACACGTCCGATAAAATTCGTTGTTGCCTTAGACTACATAAGTTTACGCTCTCTTCGCTCCACTCACTTACAGCATTGGGATCTTTCCTAAACAATCCACTCCCACTGCAGGGTGCATCAATAACTATTACATCGAAATAATTGGCTAATCGCTGAAAATCTTTGGGATCGTTATTGGTAACAATAACATGATCGTCACCCCATTTGGTAATATTTTCAGTTAGTATCGCAGCCCTTGATTTAATTACTTCATTCGCAACCACTAGCCCATTTGTAAAATAGGAGGCCAACAAAGTACTCTTACCACCGGGGGCAGCACATAGGTCCAAAACTTTTTTTGAGTCCGTTGCACCAACTGTTTGTTTTAATGCATGCCACAAGAACATACTACTGGCTTCTTGAACATAATAAGCCCCGGCATGAAAGATAGGATCAAATGTAAAGGAGGGTCTGGCATTTAGATAATAAGCATTTTCACACCATGGCACTTCTTCGCCGATATGAAATTTAGGATCCTCAATAATGGATTCCCCACTATTCACTATTGATTTCCTACCAGCTTCGATTGTCAATTTATCCCTATTCAAACGAATAGAGGTTATTTGTTCACCAGATTGATGTACCGCTTCAAAAGCGATACTATTAAAGCCTTTAATGCCTTCTAATGCGTTGATGAGTTGAGAGGGTAACACATCACGAAGATAAGGTTTAGTCTATAAAATAAAGGACCGTTTTCATTATTGAAAATAGCATACCATGTTAGCAACTACGCTTCAATATTATTTTAAGCTAGAAAAGGCTTTAGCAATCTCTGCACCTAGTATTGCATTGTTTTTTATCAATGCAATATTTGCTTCTAAGCTCTCGCCATTGGTATGTTGCGCAATCCATTGTAACAAAAAAGGGGTTACTTCTTTTCCTTTTATTCCTTTATTTGCAGCGGCTTGTAATGCTGCATCAATATGAATTTCCATTTCAGATGCTTCAATCTCTTGGGTTTCGGGTACGGGGTTGGCAATTAAAACAGAACCTTCCAAACCAAATGTCCATTTTGCTTTTAGCATCGCTGCCAGCTCTTGCGGCGTATCTATACGAAGTGGCGTTTCTAGTCCACTCTTTCGAGAATAGAAACTTGGAAATTCGCTTTGTCCCATCGTTACAACGGGTATTCCTTTTGTCTCAAGATATTCTAATGTAAGTTCAATATTCAGAATAGACTTAATACCTGCAGAAACAACAGCTACCGACGTTTTTTCCATTTCTGTTAAATCCGCAGAGATATCCATATTTTTTTCAGCACCTCGATGAACCCCGCCAATACCGCCGGTAACAAAAATAGGAATACCCGCCATGTCTGCAATACGCATGGTAGCTGCTACAGTTGTAGCTCCATTTAATTTTTTTGCTATTACATAGGGAATATCTCTCAGGCTTACTTTCCAAACATCATTAGCTCTTCCAAAAAACTCAATTTGTTCAGCCGACAATCCTACAAAACATTTGCCATCTAATATGGCGATAGTAGCAGGTATGGCGCCATTTTCTCTAACAATCTGCTCAACAGCCAATGCTGTTTCTACGTTTTTAGGATAAGGCATTCCATGCGAAATAATAGTCGACTCTAATGCTACCACAGGCTTCCCTTGCAGCAAAGCATTGACTATTTCTGGATGAATTACAAGAACCGAATGCTTCATCATTATTTTTTTTCGTTGATTAATATTGTTACTGCTCTAGATAAGGTATACTATCCCCACAAATCACAAACGCACGATGTATATATCCTTTTGAGCAAAAATTAGAAGAAACCTTATTGTGCAAATGCATAGCTCGTTAAATAAGCTTTTAGGGATGAGTGTAAAATTGGTAATTACTATTCAAAGCTATAACCTACTAACTAACCCTAATTTATATTGTGTAATATTTCGACACACTTTGCATTAACTTCTCTTGAGTAAGGTGTGTGGCAATGGCACCATCAACTTGTAAGATTTCGGCCGACAAAGTGTGGGCAATTTTTAAGCTTTCTTCATCGCTCTTACCCAAATACTTTGCCATAATAAACCCAGACAAAGAACCATCCCCTGCACCTGTACAATCTTTTACAAAAGGAATTTTTGGCGCATGCAAGGTAATCACTTTACCATCTGTAAATAATACCGAACCCTCAACCCCTTTATGCAACCATATTTTTTCAACTCCACGATCTAATAATTCCTGAGCTTGAATTTGCATGATCGAATTTTTGCCGAGGCATAAAGCAGGTAACTCATCCTCGTTGGGAGTTACCATGTACACGCCCTTAAACTGTAAGGGAGCTAATTTCTGAGCAGGGGGTACAGAAACAGGCTCAATGATAAACGGAATATTTTGCTGAAGAGAAAATAGACTAATCCATGCAATTGCTTCCGGACTAATATTAGCATCTGCAACTATATGTGAAGCAGTTAACAATAAGCTTCTATTTTTTTCTAAATGCTCAGGGGTTATTAAATGCAGGGCGGCATGAGTAATGAGTGCTGTAAACAAGGATCCATCATTATTTAATATACCTGTATATCTTCCAGTTAAAGAATTGGTGGTGATGGATGCATCGAGCTTAATATTTGCATAATCGCAAATCGTTTTTAACCAATCACCATCACTATCATTTCCAAAAACAGTAACTAACTGAACAGGAATATCTAATAATGCCAACTGATGTGCAATATTTCTACTTACGCCACCAGCACTTCGATGCACAGTAGCATCATTTGTAGTCGCCAATAACATAGCGCTTGATGCACTATATAGCTCATCAACAAGTGCGGCTCCAATACAAATAACAGGTTTAGACATAGCAGCAAATGTAAAGAAGCATGGGCATTAATTAGGGCTTATTTCTAAAGAATTATACACTTTTTATTTCAGCAATTAATTTCTGTAATGCCGCCTTTGAGTCACCGAAGAGCATGGAAGTTTTGGGCTGAAAAAATAAAGCGTTTTCAATACCCGCATAGCCCGGTTTCATACTACGTTTGTTAACGATAACCGTTTTTGCTTGTTCTACCTCTAATATTGGCATACCATAAATGGGCGAGCTAGGATCAACTTTGGCAGCTGGATTTACCACATCGTTAGCACCTAGAATAAGCACCACATCGGTTGTTTTGAACTCGCTATTGGCATCTTCCATTTCCATTAACTTGTCATAACTAACATCGGCCTCGGCCAACAATACATTCATATGACCGGGCATACGGCCCGCTACGGGATGGATTGCATATTTTACTTCTACCCCTTTCTCTTCCAATAATTTTTCTAATTCATGACAGGTATGTTGCGCCTGTGCAACGGCTAATCCATAACCCGGAACAATAATTACTTTGGTAGCATAACTCATTACCATTGCAGCATCTGTTAATGAAATTTCTTTGTAGGTGCCGCCTGCATGAGCCGTTTCGCTGGCAACAGCATTCGAACCAAAAGAGCCAATCAATACATTCTTAATACTACGATTCATTGCCTTACACATCAACATCGTTAATAAGGTTCCTGCGGCACCCACTAATATTCCACCTGTTAACATGACCTTGTTACCATACAAAAATCCACCGCAAGCGGCAGCAACACCGGTAAATGAATTAAGTAGCGAAATCACAACAGGCATATCTGCTCCTCCAATGGGTAGCACAAAAAATATACCGTATAATAAGGCTAAAAAGAACACCCCATAAAAAATAGGCAGCATTATTTTATCAGGCGTTCCAATAATTAAAAATGTAGCCAATGATAACACCAAGACAAACATTAATAAATTAAAAATATGCTGCCCTTTGAATGAAACATCTTTAACCCTTCCATTTAGTTTACCCCAAGCAATCATACTACCTGCAAATGAAACAGAACCAATTATTAGTCCCGCCATTACTATTAACAATGTAGGCTTCTCTAGTGCCAATAAAAAATCGGCATTAGAACCATTATATCCATTTAACAAATGATTAAATTCTGAGATAGAAATTAATGCAGCGCAAGCTCCCCCCATTCCATTAAATAAACTTACCATCTCGGGCATAGCAGTCATTTTTACTTTCTTTGCAGCAAGGGTACCAATAATGCCCCCAACAACTAAGCCTCCAAATATCCAAGCATAATTGTGTAATGTTTGGCCATGTTCATCTTGATATAAAAAAATAGTACCTATAATGGCAATACCCATTCCACCGGCGGCAATTAAATTACCTTTTCGAGCAGTAGCTGGATTGGATAGCATTTTTAAACCAAGAATAAAAGTTATACTTCCTATCAAATAACATATCGTAAGAATATTCAGTTCCATTTTATAATTTTTTATGAGTCGCTAATAAGCTAATTTCTTTTACTCGTAGCTATTTTTTCTTCTTAAACATTTCTAACATTCTATCAGTAACAACAAAACCACCCACCACATTCAGGGTACCCAGCACAACGGCGAGTAGTCCTATGATTAAGGCCAGATAGTTATCTGGCTCTGCTTTTCCCATTACTATAATAGCGCCGATGATTACCACCCCATGAATGGCATTGGCACCACTCATTAATGGCGTATGTAATACACTGGGAACACGTCCAATTACTTCAATGCCTAGAAATATCATCAGTATCACTACATAGAACATTTCCTGATGTAAACATATCCAGTTTAAAAAATTTTCCATAGTTCAAAATTTAAAAAAATAATTGATTATTTTAAGTGATTAGCCTAAACACTTTCCATTTTTAGGCAATCGACTATTTAGATAGAAAATTGATGGGGCTAACAATATTTGGACCATCCATTTTTCATATTTTCAAGCACGCTGAATTAGTGATTCAACAAATTTTTCACCCTTTCATTCACTACTTCACCATTCGAGGTAATACAACATCCTTTTACAATATCGTCGTCGAAGTTTAATTTCAATATTCCTTCTTGGCTAATGATGAGTTGTAAAAAGTTAAGTACATTTTTACCATACATTTTACTTGCATCAAAAGGCATTCCGCTAGGCAGGTTACTATTACCTAAAATCGTTACCCCATTGGCGGTAACGATTGTTTCATTATTTTTTGTATGTGGCGTATTTCCACCTGTTGATGCCGCTAGGTCAACAATAACGCTACCATTTTTCATTGCGGCAATCATTTCTGCTGTCACTAAAATTGGCGCTTTTTTGCCTGGTATTTGTGCCGTAGTAATAACGATATCTGCTTTTATAACTGCTTCTCCAATACGTGCTTGTTGCTTTTGTTTGTATTCATCGGTTTGCTCAACAGCATAACCACCGGCTTTGCTTGCATCTGCAGCGCCCTCCACTTCAACAAACTTTGCGCCCAAGCTCATCACTTCTTCTTTAACCGAAGGTCTTGTATCAAAAACCTCAATTACGGCGCCCAGCCTTTTGGCGGTTGCGATTGCCTGTAATCCGGCAACACCCGCACCTAGTATCAACACTTTTGCAGGAGGAATACTACCCGCTGCAGTCATGAACATTGGAAAATATCTGGGGAATAAAGTAGAGGCTAGCAAGACTGCTCGATAACCGGCGATATTTGCTTGACTACTCAATACATCCATAGTTTGTGCACGTGTAGTTCTAGGAATTGTATCAAGACTAAATGTATCAATTCCTTGTTTAGCCCATTGCTGCATAAGAGAGAAATTAAACAATGGTTGATACACGCCTAATAACAAACTGCCTTTTTTTAATTTAGCAATATCTAGATCAGGAAGCAGGTTGATCGAAAAGATGATATCGCAATGCTGCAAGAGTTCATCTCTACTTACCAACTTTGCCCCCTTTGCTAGGTAGGCATCATTCGCAGCAAATGCATTACTTCCAGCACCTTCCTCTACCCATATTTCAACATTCTTTTTGATGAGTGTTTCGGCCTGTTCTGGTAATAATGAAACGCGATTTTCTCCAGTTGGCTCTTTAATTATCCCTGCAATCATGCTATAAAATTATAAGTAGTGAAATTATTGTATTTATGGCAATGAAAAATGACATTCATCATTGAATATTAAAATACGAGAACTATTGTTAGCGATGCAGCTAATGTTCGTCCCTACACCTTTGAACAAATTAAACGATACCAGTCAAAACCCGAGATGGAACCTTCATTAAAATATAGTTTTAAAAAAGAATAAAGCCAGCTATTTATGCGTCCCTCTTATTAAAAGTCATGGACATTTATTAAAACCGAATAGAAAAATGTTGCTTTTCTTTGATCTCTTTCTTCAATATAACAATGCCAATAAAAAACAAATCGATTGTCATAGCTACCTCCGGATGCGCTTGTACATATTGCCAAGCTTTTTCCATTTCTTTACTCCAGTGAATATCATCTAGAATAATAATTGAATCATTATTACAGTTCGATAGTATTTGATCAAAATACTGAACAGTGGGCAGATAACGATGATTGCCATCCATAAAAACAAAATCTATACCCGATAGTTCATCGATGACGGCAGGTAATGTGTCATCAAAATTACCTTGAACAATTTCTATGTTTTGAAGCGCTAATCTTGAAAAATTATCTTCTGCAATACTAGCAATTTCAGCAGCGCCCTCCAATGTAATTACTCTTGAATTTATGTTGGCAGAAGCTAGATAAGCCGAAGTAATACCCAAGGAAGTCCCTAACTCTAGAATGGTTTTAGGCTGATAATAATTCACCATTCTAAACAATAATTGACTATATTTTTTAGGCTTAAGCGATGATCTTGCAATCAACGAAATTGCTCGCTGGTTATCTTTTATCACCCTTGACCCAGCCCCAAAGTCTTCGATATTAATAAGCGTTTTTTCTTGCAACAATAGCGTTCTACAACTTTCTACTTGCAGGTAGGCATAAAAATCTCTACGATCATTTAATACCTCCTGAATAAATTCAAATACAAAAGGCGAATGTATTCCATGTCCCTTCCCATTGGAAGAAGTGATATAATACTGTATATACTTAAACGCTAATTTAGTTTTTGAATACATAAGCTACTAAGGATTGCTAGGTAATTTTTTGGCTAACCAAAGTAACGCATAACCTGCCACTAATAAACAGGAATAGTTGAGTATTTTGAACGTCCAATCTAACAAAGAATAAAAAGGATGCAATGATAAATCATGATATTTATATAGGCTCATTAACTTATCACACCAAAATAGAAACACGACTAGCCCAGTCAAGAATAGGTTTGCAGCATATTCTTTTTTCAAAAAAAACAAGGGCAGCAACAGGAGTAATATTAAACGTAGTTGAACCCAACCAAGACTATATGCATTTAGAGGGGTATTACTTAAATGAAATTGCGACTCCCAAGCGTAAAGTGCATATAATTGCCTTGCCGTAAACAAGGAATAAAAAACTAATAAGGTATTTATGACTGCCACTAAATTGAGGGCATATTTTTTAAAATGACCTTTCGCAAATAAAAAGCATATAAAAAGAAAGGGGGCTAAGAATGAATAAGCCGTATCGATAAATTCCATGATGATTATTTTCGTTTCCAGAGCTGAAAACAATAGGCAAAATCGTGTTTAGCATCGGCTGCATACTCTTTATCAGAAACGATTTGCCAGTTGGCCGAATCTAGTTCAGGAAAAAAAGTATCCCCTTCTATTTCTGTATGTACACGAGTTAAATAAATTTGCTGAGCGAACTGTATGGCTTCTTTATAAATCTCTCCGCCACCAGCAATAAACAACTCTTTATAGTGATGCGATTTAGCCAATGCAATGGCCTCTGTCAAAGAATGAACAATAACAACCTGATTATTTCCATTCCAATCAGATTGATGGGTAATCACAATATTAAGTCGGCCGGGCAAGGGTTTACCACCCAAGGATTCAAACGTTTTTCTTCCCATTGCAACTGGGTTTCCCCAGGTTGTGTTTTTAAAAAATTTAAGATCATTGGGCAAGCGCCATAATAACTTATTATCTTTTCCTATGGCATGATTGGTTGATGCCGCAACAATTAGAGAAACAATCATAGATTCTATTTACGATTTATGACGAGGCTCACTGGCTCAATTTTTCATTCACAGCAGCTAGCTTATATGGCTACTGGTGCCTTGATATGAGGATGAAACTGATAATTTTCAAGCGAAAAATCTTCGAATGCAAAACCAAAAATATCTTTTACCAAAGGATTTATCTTCATGATAGGCAATGGATATGGCGCTCTACTCAACTGCAAATTTGCCTGTTCTATATGGTTATTGTATAAATGAACATCCCCAAATGTGTGAATGAAATCACCATTTTCAAGCCCACAAACTTGTGCAATCATCATTGTCAATAAAGCATAAGAAGCAATATTAAAAGGTACACCCAAAAATGAGTCTGCACTACGTTGGTATAATTGACAACTTAACTTTCCATCTGCCACATAAAACTGAAAAAGCGAATGACAAGGCATGAGTGCCATCTGCGACAGTTCGCCTACATTCCACGCACTTACAATTAATCTTCTACTATCGGGTGTTGTTTTAATTTGGTGAATTAGTTCTGTTATTTGGTCTATTACCTTTCCATCAGCCCCCTCCCAACTACGCCATTGTTTTCCATATACCGGACCCAAATTGCCATTTGCATCGGCCCATTCATTCCAGATATTTACTCCGTGCTCATTAAGATATTTAATATTGGTATCCCCATTTAAAAACCAAAGTAACTCGTAGATAATACTCTTTAAATGTAATTTCTTAGTGGTGACTAGTGGAAATCCTTCTTGTAAATTAAATCGCATTTGATAACCAAAACAACTAATCGTTCCTGTACCTGTGCGATCAGTTTTAGCGGTTCCATTCTCAAGAATATGGTTCAGTAGTTGATGATATTGTTTCATAATAGCTGCAAAGTAATCAACGTAGATAGAAATTAATAAAGTAATATTTTTTATGGGGATTATCTGTTAATTAGCCATTTAACAGCTAGCTCATCGGATACAATAAGTGGGGGCACTCTCAATTCGATGCTAACCCATATCAAGAGCACTAAGTAGTTATAATTAGCTTACCTAGTATGGAACTTTTGCATGCAATAGCCCCCCCTTAAAGGATTAATAAACTTTTAGCTTTCTTCTTTTCAATTCTTTCCGAATCAAACTTAATTCACGCCCAGTTTGACCACTCATGCTACTATTTTCCTGTGCTCTTCTCATCAAATAAGGAATTACATCTCTTATGGGGCCAAAAGGCAAATATTTGCTCACATTACAGCCTGCTTTGGCTAAGTTGAAGGTAATATTATCGCTCATACCATAGAGTTGAGAAAAATGCACCGAAGGATGATTTAACGGAAGCTGGTTCTTTTCCAATAATTCAACTCCATATAAATTGCTGGCTTCGTTGTGTGAAGCGATAATAACCGAAATACTATCTATGTTATTGATACAATAGGCAATAGCTTCATTAAAGTCTTTATCTGTACTATCCTTATCTATCTGTATGGGAGAAGGATAGGTTTTTTGATACGCTCTTGCTCTTTCTTTTTCCATATAAGCACCCCGAACAAGCTTCATGCCCAAAACAAATTTTTGTTCTTTGGCTATTTGATGAGAAAGCTTCAAGAAATTGAGTCGATCGTGACGGTATAACTGAATGGTATTATAAACAATTGCTTTTTCTTTATTAAAAATGGACATCATTTCTGTAGTAAGTTTATCTACAGGATCTTGAATCCAACTTTCTTCAGCATCAATGAGAACACCAATGTTTTTTTCAGCGGCCACTTTACAAATCCGAGCCATTCGTTTACGAACATTGTCCCACTCATCTAGCTCATCTTCATGATCATGAACACCGCTTCTTAACCTAGGTGCTTCATTTAAGGTTTGTAACAACCCTGCTCTTGCTAGCCCAGTAACTTTTATACTGATAAAAGGAATATTTTTTTGTGTAGCAGCATAATTAATCACTTCGATAAAAACGTCGGCAGCATGCTCAAAATTTCCTTCCCCTTCCTTGCCTTCAACACCGTAATCTAAAATAACTTGAACCCCAAAATTGCCCAATGACTCTGCCACACTAGCTGTTTCGGCCAATGTTTCGCCGCCAACGAATTGTTTAAATATCGTTTTCCGAATTATACCATGAACAGGCAATCCTGTTTTCATAATAAATGGCGTAAGCCTGGTACCTATTGGCACAAACAAGGGATAATCCATGGTATTAAAAAGAAACTTAGATTGCTTCAATTCTTTCTCTGTTTTATAAGCGAAAGCTGTTTCTGTGTTTTCGAAAGAAATTTTCATTTTAATAAGATTCTTTATGCGAAGATCGTATGCTTGCTTTGAACTAAAAAATATGACTTATGCACCATGTGCATTATTTATGATGGACCATTTACAGTCCCATAACGCTGCAGCGCTGGTAACATTTATTTTATTCTGTAACACAATGGTTTAGCTCGCTACTTTACTGCATATTACCTACCTTTCGGTAAATTATTATTGATGCGTATTACCTCTTGCGAAATTTATAAATATAGTATTCCCATGGTGCCATTCACCATTGCCACAGGCACTATGGAGTATGCGCAAAACATATTTGTCCGTATTCATACCAATCAGGGTATAGTAGGCGTTGGCGAATGTTCTGCCTTTCCCATGATTGTTGGTGAAACACAAGCCACCTGCTTTGAAATGGCTAAAGAATTTGCTGCTATTTGGAAAAATAAAGACGCATTGGATATAGAAGCAAGAATGAATGAACTGCACCTTTTTACAGCAGGCAACTATACAGCCAAAAGTGCATTTGACATGGCTTTATACGATATCGCCTCAAAAACAGCTAATATGCCGCTGTATCAATTTTTAGGGGGTAGTCTAAAAGAGATTGAGAGCGATCTTACCATTGGCATTGATACACCCGAACGAATGGCGGCAACAGCCATTGAATTCAAACAAAAGGGTGTTAATATGATTAAAGTTAAATTGGGTAAAGAACCCAATGATGATATTGAACGAATTAAGCAAATTAGAGCCGCCATTGGCAATCAAATAATCTTAAGAATAGACGCTAACCAAGGTTGGACTTACAACGACGCCTTAAGGGTGCTCAATGCATTGGGTCAATTTAACATTCAGTTTTGCGAACAACCCATGCGCACTTGGAACGACGAGCTACTTCCTGAACTATGCAAACAATCGCCGATACCCATTATGGCCGACGAAAGTGTGTATACGCATCATGATGCTGAGCGAATAATTAAAAACAAGGCCTGCAATTATATCAATATAAAATTTGCTAAAAGTGGTGGCATACATGAAGCGAAACGCATTAATGAGGTTGCCGAAAAAAATAATATCCACTGCATGATGGGTGGCATGTTAGAAAGTCGGGTGGCATTAACCGCAAAAGTGCATTTCGCCATGGCATTCAACAACATAAAATTTTACGACCTAGATACCTGCCTACTTGGACATTTACAGGATCCCGTCATCGGTGGTGCAACTTACCATGGAATGAAATTACAATTGAGCAATGCCATCGGCATTGGCGCAGCAGTTGACGAAAATTATTTAAATACCCTCCATAAAATTATTATTTAAATCAAAAAATAATTGGCCTACTACAATCACCATTAGGAAAGAGAATCCTAGTTTTGAAATCATAATCAATAGTAACCATTACCTTCATAGAAATCATTAATCATGGATGGAAAAAAATCAAGTGAAAGTGCTACCGTAATGAACGAGTTGGTATTACCCAATGACACCAATACTTTTGGCAATTTGATGGGAGGAAGATTAATGTATTGGATGGATATTGCTGCCGCTATTAGTACAATGAAACATTGTAATAGTCCTTGCATGACGGTCAGTGTTGATAATATCAGCTTTAAAAATCCAATTAAATTAGGGAACCTTGTTCATATTGAAGCAAAGATCACGAGAGCGTTCAATAGTTCAATGGAAGTACATATTCAGGTATGGGGCGAAGATTATTTACACCAATACCAATACAAAAGCAATGAAGCTTATTTTACATTTGTTGCACTAGACCCCAATGGAAAACCGAGACCCGTTCCTCAAGTTATTCCTGAAACCGAAGAAGAAATAAAACTGTATCAAGAAGCGCTGAGAAGAAGGCAATTGCGACTCATATTGAGTGGAAAAATGAAGGTTGATGAAGCTAGCGAATTAAAAGCCTTTCTTACGCCCAATTTATAGCAGCCTATTTATCTAATGTAGCCATTAAATGATGCTTTCCTTTTATCATATATTTCCTACTTTGTTCAATAGCATCCATTACTTGGTCTAGAATTTCATCAACACCTTGGCTATAGTCAATTACCATTGGCGCTTTAAACCTAATGCTCAAAATAGAGCCCCTTTTCTTAAAAGTAAGCCCCTTTCTATGAAAAGCGCGCCAGAATCCGTTTATCACTACCGGTATCACAATGGGCTGGTTGTTTTTAATAATATACCCAGTACCTTTTCGTCCAGGGGCAAAGGGTCTGGTAGTGCCCTGCGGGAAAGTGATCACCCAACTTGTATGTAAGGCCTCATTAATTTTTCGAGTATCCGATGGATCCAATCCCCTTCTTACTTCCTTACCTTCTGCTCGCCAAGTACGCTTAACGGTAATTGCACCAGCAATAATAAATAGCCTACTTATAAAATTGGCCTTCATTGTTTCTTCAGCAGCTACAAAATATAAATTTGTAAATGGACTCAATAAATAATAAGGCACGCCCAGTTTATTTTTTTTTCGCCATTTTATAGCACAGAATATATGAATGAATGTAATGACATCGGCAAAGTAGGTTTGATGATTGCTCACAAATAACACATTCTCTTTGGGCAGATTTTTTAAATGTTCTGTACCCTGAATCCGAATCTTATTGATGAAGACCAATCCCGGATAGGTTATGGCCCCTAATACCCCATACATGATGGAACGTATAACCTTTATATGTTTTAGCCTATCAACCAAATTCATTGCAGTTAGTTTTGAACAACCAATAATTTGCAATATAATAATTATAAATTAAACATTATTCATTGTTTCCGTTTACTTTATGCAAGCTATTTTTGCAAATAAATTAGTACCCTAAATAAATTCTATGAGCTTAACGACGGTGATTTTTGACATGGATGGTTTATTAATCGACAGTGAACCATTATGGAGTGAAGCAGCCAATGAAGTTTTTAAAACTTACAACGTATCCTTAACCGAAGCACAACACCTAAGCACCACTGGCTTACGTACAAAAGAGTTTGTGCATTGGTGGTTTAGTTATTATAAAATTAATGAATCAGAATGCATCCATGCAGAGCAAAAAATTATAGACCTTGTGATCCAGAAAATTTTACAGAAAGGAAAAAAGATGCCTGGTGTTAACCATATTTTTGACTTCTTTAAAAACAAGGGTTTCAAAATTGGATTAGCCACTTCTTCGCCGAATAAGATCATTGACGTTGTTGCCGATTTAATCAATATTAAGCATTACCTAGACGCTATTGCATCGGCCGAAGATTTGAACTATGGCAAACCACACCCGCAAGTGTATCTAGATTGCGCATTAAAGCTTCAAGAAGCTCCTACCAATTGCATTTGCTTTGAGGACTCTTTTAATGGAATGCTGGCCGCAAAAGCAGCACGTATGAAATGCGTAGTAGTACCGCACTTCTCTCAACTAAAAGAAGAACGTTGGGGCGCTGCCGATTTAAAATTATCATCGCTCCAAAATTTTGGTGAACTCCATTTTAATATCGTGAACCAATAATAGCTAGCCATCTGCCACCGATTATAAAAGGAAGTAACCATGCATAGCAAGCCAACTAGCGCTTCATCCTATTTATCACTAATAGTAACGATAGAAAATAAAATAGCCATCTCAAGTAAATGAGATGGCTATTCAATTATGAAGAAGGAAACTTATTTTGTGTCGCCTTCTGCGTCTTCTAATTTAGCACGGATATCGGCCAAAGCGCCTAAATCGCCTAAAGTAGCTTTTTCTACTTTAGCTTGAATATTCTTAACGGCTTTCTTTGTTTTTTCCGATTCTACTTTTGCTTCTTTCTTCACTGCTTCTTTTTCTTCTGCAACAGCTTGTTCCCATAGACGAGAATGACTTAACACAATTCTTTTTTCGTTACGATCAAATTCAATCACAACAAATTGTGCAGTTTCTTCTGCAGCTACTTGCTTACCATCTTCTTTGTTCAAGTGACGGCTAGGAGCAAATCCTTCTAATCCATAAGGTAATTGAACCAATGCACCCTTATCATCTTTACGAATAACGGTTGCTTCATGGATCGTTCCAATTGCAAAAGTATCTTCTAAAGCATTCCAAGGATCTTCTTCCAATTGTTTATGTCCTAATTGTAATTTACGGTTTTCTTTATCAATACCTAAGATAATGATATCGATCGATTCGCCCACTTTAACATAATCGCTAGGGTGATTGAAACGTTTTAACCAGCTTAAATCGCTAATATGGATCATACCACCAATGCCAGCTTCTAACTCAACAAATACACCATAAGGGGTAATGTTTTTCACCAATCCTTTGTGTTTGCTACCTTCAGCGAAAGTTGTTTCAATAGAACTCCAAGGATCTAAAGTCATTTGCTTAATAGACAAGCTCATTTTACGAGCATCTTTATCAAGTGTTACCACCTTAGCTTCGTATTCGTCGCCTAGTTTAAAGAATTCTTTTGCATTGATAGGATTGTTAGCCCAAGTTATTTCACTAACGTGAACTAAACCTTCAACACCAGGTTGAATTTCTAAGAATGCACCATAATCTTCGATATTAACCACTTTACCTTTCACTACACTTCCTTCGGCTAAACCTTCAGGTAATACATCCCAAGGATGAGGCGTTAATTGTTTTAAACCAAGACTGATACGTTTTTTATCATCATCAAAGTCTAATACAACTACTTGTAATTTTTGATCCATTTTCACCATTTCGCTAGGGTGAGAAATTCTACCCCATGAAATATCGGTGATATAAAGTAAGCCATCTAAGCCACCCAAGTCCATAAATGCACCAAAGTCGGTAATGTTTTTCACAGTACCTTCTAGTACTTGTCCTTTCTCTAATTTACTCATGATTTCGGCACGTTGTGCTTCAATATCACTTTCAATTAATGCTTTATGCGATACTACCGCATTCTTGATGGTTTCATTAATCTTGACTACTTTAAACTCCATTGTTTTACCCACAAACTGATCGTAATCAGTTACAGGCTTAACATCTATCTGAGAACCTGGCAAGAAGGTTTCCATTCCAAATACATCTACAATCAAACCACCCTTCGTTTTGCTTGTAACAGTTCCTGTTACTACTTCTCCCGTTTTATGCACTTCCACAATTCTTTCCCAAGCACGATAAATACGAGCAGATTTGCGGCTAAGGTGAAGATTACCATCACGATCTTCTTTTTCTACTACCATTACTTCAACAACATCTCCAACTTGTAATCCTTGTACATCACGGAATTCATTCAAGGAGATTAGACCATCACTTTTAAAACCAATATTGATAACCACATCGGTTTTAGTAAGGCCTACTACATCGCCTTGTAATATTTCGCCATCATTAATTTGCACAAAAGTGTCTTCATACACTTTATCATATTTAAGTCTTTGTGCATCATCGTAATTACTCACATTACGCTTGTCAATACTCCAATCAAAATCGTCATGAGCTGTAACGATTTCAGCAACTGGCTCAGCTACTACAATGGGCGCTTCAGGTGCATTTGTTGTCGCAGTAGTTGCTTCTACAGCTTCAGAAGCTGCAGCACTCTCCTGTGCATCTGCGTTTAGTTGTTTGTTAATTAATATCATAAAATATCCCGAAGGGTTTTATTTCGGGGCTGCAAAGTTACACTTTACACCATATAAAACGGAATTTTAAACACCTTTTTTTGAACAAGTTTACCTTAATAAAGCCTTCATTAGGCTAATGGCTGCTAATGAACACGTTAAAAACGAATATCCATGAAATTCATTGGCTTAGCATGAGAATCGACTAGCCTAAGGGGGATTGGGGACAGCCCTTAAAAAGGGCCAATAACAGCTTATTCAATGGCCGATGCTGCTGCAATAGCTTTTGCAGCAATCCATCCAGTAGTCCAAGCATTTTGAAAGTTAAAACCGCCTGTAATACCATCCACGTCAATAATTTCGCCGGCGAAAAATAAATTGGGCACAAGTCTGCTCTCCAAGGTATTGGCATCTATTTCTGAAAGCTTAATTCCACCACAGGTAACAAATTCTTCTTTAAACGTTGTTTTACCCTTTATAACAAACTCTTGCACCGTCAGCACTTTGATGAGCTGATTTTGCTGCTTTGAAGTTAATTCTGCCCAACGTACTCCTTCTTTAATAAAACTCTCGTTCAACAAATAGTGCCATAACCTGGTAGGTATATTAAATGGATTTTTTTGATGTATTTTACTCGACGCAAACTGATTTCTAAAATAAGCCCACTCATCGCGTAAGCTATTTTCGGTATACCCCGAAAGCCAGTTTACAGCAATCGTAAATTCATAATTTTTGTTGGCCAATTCTCTTGCAGCCCAAGCGGATAATTTTAATACAACTGGACCACTCATCCCCCAGTGTGTTATTAATAATGCGCCCTGCTGACTAAGTTTTGAACCAACAATCTTAATGGTTGCCTGCTCAACACTTAATCCCATTAATTTAGTAATGGGATTATTGGGAATATTAAATGTAAATAAAGAAGGCACGGGCGCTTCGATTGTATGTTGTATTTCTTTTAACCAGTCGAATTGGGCCGACTTAGGAAAGCCTCCACAAGCTATACAAAGAAAGTTAGCACTAAGATGCGAGCATCGGGAGTCGGGAGCTGAGAGTTGGAATAAATTATTTTCGTAACCAATTTTTTTTACCTCACAACTCATGATAATTTCTACATTGTATTTTGTTGCTTCACGCAACAAACAATCGATAATAGTTTGCGAAGTATTTGTGGAAGGAAACATTCTGCCATCTGCTTCCACTTTTAAGTCAACCCCTCTTTCTTCAAACCATTGAATGGTATGGGTTGTATTAAACCAATGGAACACTTTTTTTAAAAAAGCTTGTCCACGTGGGTAACACTTTACAAGTGCATCTATTTCAAAGCATGCATGGGTAACATTACAACGTCCGCCGCCACTAACTTTTACTTTACTTAAAAGTTTGTTTGACTTTTCTACTAACACAACGCTTAAATCGGGATTCGCTTTTGCAGCATTAATAGCACAAAAAAATCCGGCAGCACCCCCACCCACAACAATTAATTTCTTAGGAACGATTGCCTCAGAAGCCATGATATTGGAGTGTTGCGTTTTGTCCATAATTGGGAATATCCTTAACGAATAGCATCGTTTTTTTAACGGTCAGTAATAGGGCAGCTATACACTATTGCCGAATGAGCTGATGCATTAATAATAACTAGAATTGAGATGACTATTTGCTTTTTCTGCTGCCTCGATAATACTATAATCAGAAAGAATGAGGGCTTGATTTTTTTTAATGCAAACATCATGTTCAAAATGAACAGAGGCTTTACCATCGAGGGTTTTAACTGTCCATCCATCTTTATCGGTAAACACCTCTTTGGTACCTAGATTAATCATCGGTTCTATCGCTAGCACTAGGTTTTCGTTCATTTTTGGTCCATTGCCACGTTTGCCATAATTAGGCACTTGTGGATCTTCGTGCAATGATCTACCCAAGCCATGACCTACTAACTCTCTCACTACGCCATAGCCATATTTTTTTTCGGTATGTTCTTGAATGGCATAAGCAATATCGCCAACTCTATTACCCGCGACAGCTTTTTCGATTCCCTTATATAAGCTTTCTTTGGTCACTTTCACTAGCTGTAAAAGTTCGGCAGAAACGGCGCCTAAAATAAAGGTATATGCATGATCACCATGCCAACCATTTAAAATAACACCCATATCAACCGAAACAATATCCCCTTCTTTTAAAGGAGCATTATTAGGAAAACCATGCACCACCACATCGTTTACACTAGCACAAACATTGTGCGGGTAGCCCCTATAATTATAAAAAGAAGGAATAGCTTTATGATCGCGCACAAATTCAGCACAGATTTTATCAATATCAAGCGTACTCATGCCAGGCTTTAGCTGTTTTGCAACTTCAGTTAATGTTTTACTGACCAACAATGCTGCTTCTTTCATTAAAGCAACCTCTGCATCTGTTTTATAAATCATCATATTATTTCGTCTTGTCATGAATAAAATTAGGTTATGTCTTTTTCTTTATACTAGTAGTCCACGCTGCCCCTTAGCAGAAACAACAGTGGATTATAAAGTAAAAACCTGTTAGAATAGAATTCCAACAGGTTTTTAAAAAAGATTAAAATATCGTTTTATAATGCACTTGTTGGCATTGTAGACTGTCGGCCTTGAACTCTACCACTACTCATTAATCCGTCATACTGGCGCATTAACAAATAGGTTTCAATTTGTTGAAGTGTATCTAAGATTACACCCACCATAATTAAAAGCGATGTACCACCAAAGAAAGTACTAAATCCTTGGGTAACACCTAATTTCTGAGCAAAACCTGGCATAATACCCACGATAGCCAAGAAAATAGCACCTGGTAAGGTAATCTTATCCATGATAGAACCAATATAATCAGCAGTGGGCTGACCTGGCTTTACACCTGGAATAAAACCATTATTACGCTTCAAGTCTTCGCAAATTTGTTTAGGGTTAAATATTAAGGCAGTATATAAAAAAGTAAAGCCAATAACCATTACCGAATAAATAACCATGTACCATGGATTCGAGTGATTACTGAAGATACTAATTATACCGCTCTTAGCGTCAAGATTAGTAAAAGATACCAAGGTAGGTAAAAACATGATAGCCTGTGCAAAGATGATAGGCATTACCCCTGCACTATTTACTTTAACAGGTAAGAATTGTCTAGCTCCACCAAATTGGCGGTTACCGATAATTTGTTTTGCATAGTTTACCGGAATCTTTCTAACACCTTGTACTAAGATAATGAGGGCCAAAATTACTGCAATTAAAATAGCTATTTCAATTAAGAATAATAATAAACCACCACCTGCTTTCTGACTTTTGGCATTAAACTCTTGCAAAATAGATTGAGGAAGACGAGCTAAGATACCCACCATGATGATGATAGAAGTACCATTACCCAGGCCTTTATCCTGAATTCTTTCGCCCAACCACATTACAAACATGGTGCCAGCAGAAAGGGTAACGATGGTTGTAAAAGTAAACATGGCTCTATCAAGCAAAATAGCTTGTGCATAACCACCCTGTGGGTTTGTTAAATAAGATACATAAGCCCCCGCCTGAAAAGCAGTAACAATTACTGTTAAATAACGCGTCCACTGGTTAATTTTTTTACGACCGCTATCTCCTTCTTTCTGAATTTTTTGTAACTGAGGCACCAAGATGGTCATCAATTGCATAAAGATAGAGGCAGAGATATAAGGCATGATACCCAATGCAAAAATGGAGGCTTGATTAAAACCACCACCAGCAAAAGCATCAAATAAAGCCAATAATCCTTTATTAGAAGCGGTAAGTTTAGCTTGATCTAATTGATTAGGATCAATACCAGGCAATACAATATGATTTCCTAAACGATAAATTAAGACCAAGGCTATCGTTACAATAACTTTGGCACGCAACTCTTCGATTGCCCAGATATTCTTAAATGTTTGAATTAATTTTTTCACAAATGCTCAAGTTAAAAGTTAATACCACAAACCAAAAACGCATCGATGATGCGTCTGGCAAGTTACAGTAATTTAGCTAACAATTTCAATTGTGCCGCCAACAGCTTCTATCGCTAATTTAGCTTTATCACTTATAGCATTTACTTTAAAAGCAAGTTTAGATTTTAGTTCGCCTGTACCTAATACTTTTACTTTTTCAGTTTTACTGATGAGTCCGTTGATGTATAAGTTTTCTACTGAAAATTCAGGGAATGCATATTTTTCTTGTAACTGATCAATCTGCCCTAAATTAAATACAGCATACACTATTTTATTATTATTCTTAAAGCCACGTTTAGGTATACGACGTTGAATAGGCATTTGACCACCTTCAAAACCATTTTTACGAGAGTAACCGGCACGGCTTTGTCCACCTTTATTACCTTGAGTAGAGGTACCACCTTTACCACTAGCCTCACCACGACCTATTCTTTTTTGTTTGTGTGTAGAACCTTCTGCAGGTTTAAGTGTGTGTAATTTCATATTATTTCGATTTTGTACTTTCGGGGTATCGCCCCTCGCTTGTTAAGATAAATTGTAAATGATAAATGTTGAATGAGGCATAGCCTTAGATCATTCAACATTTAAAATTAATAAAAAAAGTATTACGCTATTTCTTCCACCTTCACTAAATGGCTAACTTTATTTACCATTCCAAGAATTTGAGGAGTCGCTATTACTTCTTTAGTCGCATTGATTTTCTTTAAGCCTAGAGCAATTAATGTTTGTTTTTGACGCTCAGATCTATCAATACCGCTTTTTACTTGTGTTATTTTAATCTTTTTCATATATCTGTGATTTAACTAACGGAACCCAACAACTAACACACAACTATCTAATTATCCGTTAAATACCTTACTTAATTTAATGTTACGACTTTTAGCAACTTGGATTGGTTCTCTCAATAAAGACAAAGCTTTAATAGTAGCTTTAACCACATTATGCGGATTAGCAGAACCAAGACTTTTAGCTAATACATCGGTAATACCAGCGCTTTCTAAAACGGCACGCATGCTACCACCTGCAATTACACCGGCTCCATGAGCAGCAGGTTTAATTAACACTTTGGCAGCACCAGCTTTCGCTAATTGTTCGTGTGGAATAGTTCCATGCATAACAGGCACTTTCACTAAGTTTTTCTTAGCATCATCAATACCTTTAGCAATAGCTTCCTGCACTTCTTTAGCTTTACCTAAACCTTGGCCAACAACACCAGATTGATTACCCACTACAACTAGTGCAGAGAAACTGAAAGTACGACCACCTTTGGTTGTTTTTACAACACGGTTAATGGCAACAACTTTCTCTTTCAATTCAACATCGCCGCCAGCTTTTATTTTATTTTCGATTAATTTAGACATTGATCTAACTATTAATTAATGTTAGTGAATTAAAATTGTAAACCACCTTCTCTTGCACCATCAGCAACAGATTTAACACGACCGTGGTATAGGTTACCTCCTCTGTCAAAAACACAAGTTGTTAATCCTAATTCCAATGCTTTACGAGCAATGGTAGCACCTACTAACTTAGATTTTTCGGTCTTAGTAACTTTTTGTGCAACAATATCTTTATCTCTAGATGAAGATGATACAAGCGTTACGCTATTATCATCATCTATCAATTGAGCATAAATTTCTGCATTACTTCTAAATACAGACAGACGTGGTTTAACCGCTGTACCTTTCACCTTTTTACGGATGCGGTATCTGATTTTCTGTCTTTGAACTAGTTTACTATTCATTTTTTTTCGATTTACCCCTTCCGATGCTGCCGGAAGGAATGTTATTTTCATCTTTATTAAAAAGATGCGTATAAAATACTTTTTTCTTTATTGCTTATAAGTCTGCGTAGCTTATTTACCAGCCGCTTTACCCGCTTTTCTTCTAAGAATTTCGCCCACATATTTAACACCCTTTCCTTTGTATGGTTCTGGCTTACGTAAGCTTCTTAATTTAGCAGCTACCTGTCCAATTAATTGCTTATCGATTCCTTCTAAGCTAATGATTGGGTTTTTACCTTTTTCAGTAGCCGTAACTACAGTTAGTTCTTGAGGCACTTCGAAAATAATATTGTGCGAATAACCTAAAGCAAGATCTAACACATTACCTTGATTAGCCGCTTTAAAACCTACACCCACTAATTCTAGATTTTTCTTATATCCTTCAGTTACACCTTTAACTAAATTACCAACCAATGCTCTATATAAACCATGCATGGCTTTATGACGAATTTGTTCGGTTGGACGAGTAAAGATAATTTCTTCTCCTACTACTTCAACTTTAATATCGCGATCAATCGCTTGTTGCAATTGACCTTTTGGTCCTTTTACAGTAATTACATTGTCTGTTCCTACAGTAATAGTAACACCTTTAACAATGGCAACCGGTTTTTTCCCTATACGAGACATAACAGTTTGTATTTATAATTTAAAAATTTGTTTCTTTCCTAACCGATCAGCTTGTATAGGAACAGCTTAATGTATCAGGAACGTTTATTGTTGTTATTGTAAATGAATACAATAATAGAACACTAAGAAATGTAACAAAGTACTTCGCCACCAACATTCTGTGCTTTTGCTTGCTTATCGGTTAATACGCCTTTAGAGGTACTAATGATTGCAATACCCAAACCATTGATTACTCTTTTGATTTCGGCAGGTTTAGCATATTGACGTAAACCTGGACGGCTAATACGTTCTAAAGAATGAATAGCAGGTTGTTTAGTAGTTGCATCATATTTTAATGCAATTTTAATTAACCCTTGTTTATTGTCGTCTTCAAATTTATACTTTAAGATATAACCTTGTTCGTACAAAATTTCAGTCATACGTTTCTTCAAATTTGAAGCAGGTATTTCTACCAATCTATGACCAGCCATCTGAGCATTACGAATCCTTGTTAAAAAGTCTGCAATAGGATCAGTTACCATGTTTATTAAAATTAAATCAGTTCAAAAATTTTTAATCGTTTAAGGCAGTTATACCCTGAACTTTTTGTTTACCAGCTTGCTTTTTTCACACCTGGTATTTTGCCATTTAAAGCCATATCGCGGAACATCACCCTCGATAAACCGAAGTATCTCATGTATCCTTTAGGACGGCCTGTTAACTGACAACGATTCTTTAAACGAACAGGAGATGCGTTTTTAGGTAGCAAATCTAACGCTGTATAATCGCCTGCAGCTTTTAAAGCAGCACGCTTTTCAGCAAATTTTGCAACCAAAGCTTCACGCTTTGCCTGTCTGGCTATAATTGATTTTTTTGCCATGTTATACTATTATTAGTTATTATCTTTTTTAATGTTTTTGAACGGCATACCTAACTCTTTCAAAAGTTCATACGCTTCTTCATTGGTCGAAGCAGTCGTTACCAAAGTAATATCAAGCCCTGTAATTTTATTTACTTTGTCAATATCAATTTCTGGGAATATAATTTGTTCTGTAACACCTAAAGTATAGTTACCACGACCATCAAAAGCTTTATCGCTAACCCCTTTGAAATCTCTAACACGAGGCAAAGCTACAGATACTAGTCTGTCTAAGAACTCATACATTTTTTCGCCACGTAAAGTAACTCTAGCGCCGATGGGCATTCCTTTACGCAATTTAAAGTTAGAGATATCTTTCTTAGAATAGGTAGGAACCGGTTTTTGACCAGTGATCTGTTCCAATTCACCAACAGCTACGTCAACTAATTTCTTATCTGTAACAGCGCCATTAACACCACGGTTGATACAAATTTTTTCTAGTTTAGGAGCTTGCATAACACTTTTGTATGCAAATTTTTTCATTAAAGCAGGTATAACTTCCTTCTGGTATTTATCTGCTAATCTCGGAGTGTATTTAACTGTACTCATTATTTAATTGCCTCCCCTGATTTTTTTAGTATACGAACTAATTTACCATCAATTCTGCTACGTTTAATTTTAGAGCCGCCACCTGTTTTAGCATCCCACAACTGTACATTGCTCATACTAATGGAAGCTTCTACTTTAACAATACCACCTTTCGTGTTTTGAGCACTAGGTTTAGTATGTTTTGTAGCAATATTTACGCCTTCTACAATTACACGTCCTTTTTCAAGTATAACTTCTAATACTTTGCGAGGTTTTTTCAAATCTTTATCATCACCGGCTATAACAACAACTGAATCGCCTTTTTTGATGTTAAATTTGGGTTTAAATCTGTTACTCATTTTATTGTGCTTAAAGCTTACCGCTAAAGGTTTAAAGTTTAGCTTAAATTTTTATCTTTTTGAGAAAAGGCTATTAAAGTACTTCTGGTGCGAGCGATATAATTTTCATATATCCTTTATCACGAAGTTCTCTGGCTACTGGCCCAAAAATACGTGTTCCGCGAGGATCATCAGAATTGTTTAATAATACAACTGCATTATCATCAAAACGGATATAAGAACCATCTTTACGACGCAACTTATTTTTAGTACGAACGATTACTGCTTTAGAAACAGTACCTTTTTTAATACCTCCTGCGGGGATGGCATCTTTTACTGTAACAACAATCTTATCGCCAATTTTAGCATAATCCTGGCCACTATTACCAAGCACTTTTATACAAAGTACTTCCTTGGCACCGCTGTTATCAGCCACGTTTAATCTGCTTTCTTGCTGAATCATCTTTTTAAATTTGAAATTTGAAATTTCAGATTTGATATTTAGAATTCGATATGAATTACAAACCTCAAATCCCAAACATACCTACCGTTAGGTAGTTCAGAAATAATTTATTTCGCTTTCTCTACCACTTCTACTAATCTCCAACGCTTGGTTTTACTAAGCGGACGTGTTTCCATGATTTTAACTACATCACCTACTGTACACTCATTCTTTTCATCATGAGCATGGAATTTTGTAGTTTTCTTCACAAACTTTCCGTAGATAGGGTGTTTTACTTTTCTTTCTACAGCAACAGTGATGGTTTTAGTCATCTTGTTACTAGTAACAACACCAGTTCTCGTTTTACGCAAATTTCTTTCAACCATTGTTTGCATTTTATTTGGTTATTAAGCCAAAGCTCTTTTTTGTAATTCCGTTTTTAAACGGGCAATATCTTTTCTCAATCCACGTATACTCATTGGGTTTTCCAATGGTGATATGGCATGAGCAAATTCAAGTTTTTTCAATCTTAGTGAATCTTCCTGAATACGTGCTTTAAGATCGGTTTCACTCAATCCTATTAAGCTTTTAGTAAAATCATTTTTGTTAGCCATTGCAATTCTATTTTTTAAATTATGCTTGCAAATCTCTTCTGATAATGAACTTAGTTTTAATCGGTAACTTCTGTGCAGCTAATTCCATAGCTTCTTTTGCAGTTGCTTCAGAAACACCATCGCATTCAAAAAGAATACGACCGGGTTCTACTACAGCTGCCCAAAATTCAGGGTTACCTTTACCTTTACCCATTCTCACTTCTAAAGGTTTGCGTGTAATGATTTTATCGGGGAATACGCGAATCCAAACATTTCCTTCACGTTTCATAGCACGGGTCATACTTTGACGGGCAGCTTCTATTTGACGATTGGTCAACCAAATGGGTTCTAATGCTTTTAGTGCAAAAGTACCAAATGAAATGGATGTACCACGTTTTGCTACTCCGCGAATGCGGCCTTTCTGCTGTTTTCTATGTTTACTTCTTTTAGGCTGTAACATCTTTCTTAATTTGACAATTCGATAATTGGGCTATTAGGGTGTATATTATCTTCTTCCTCCACCACCACGGTTATCAGTGCCGGTGTTTCTTCTATCTCCACCACCTCTTCTATCATCTCTTCGATCTCCACCACCTCTTCTATCATCTCTTCTATCTTCACCACGTCCTTCTCTTCTATCGCTTAGATCATTTTTGCCACCAACAAAATTGGGGTTCAATTCACGTTTGCCTAATACTTCACCTTTACAGATCCATACTTTGATACCAATTTTACCATAAACAGTTTGTGCAAACACATTGGCATAATCGATGTCCATACGAAAAGTATGCAAAGGAACACGTCCTTGTTTAAACTCTTCACTACGGGCAATTTCAGATCCACCTAAACGACCACCCAATCTAACTTTGATACCTTCTGCGCCCATACGTAGGGTTGAAGCTATCGCCATTTTAGTAGCACGTTTAAAGTTGATACGATTTTCAATTTGTTTGGCAATAGTATCGCCTACAATATTAGCATCAAGTTCTGGACGACGAATTTCAAGGATATTGATTTGAACATCATCTTTACTTGTGAGCTTCTTTAACTCTTCTTTAATACGATCCACTTCTCCACCACCTTTACCGATGATGATACCTGGCTTACTTGTATGAATAGTTACGATTAACTTTCCTAGTGTACGCTCAATAACAATTTTGGCGATGCCACCTTTGTTAATACGTGCATTCAGATAAGTACGGATTTTTTCGTCTTCAATTAATTTACCGGCATAATCTTTTTTGCTGGCGTACCAATTGCTTTCCCAACCGCGGATGATACCTAATCTATTACCAATAGGATTTGCTTTCTGACCCATATTTTATGGTTTCATTATTTTTGAATCAACAATTATTGTTACATGGTTGCTACGCTTTCTTATTTTGTAGCCACGGCCTTGAGGAGCAGGGCGCATACGTTTTAATACACGACCTCCATCAACAAAAACTGTTTTTACAACAAGGTTGCTATCAGCTGCACTTGCTCCATCATTTTTTTGTTCCCAATTGCTAATGGCACTCTTCAACAACTTAGCTAACGGGGTAGCATTATGTTGTGGATGATGTTCCAATATAGCCAGAGCTTTTTCTACATCAATACCTCTAATCACATCGGCCAACAAACGCATTTTGCGCGGACCTGTAGGATAATTGTTCAGTTTAGCTACTGCTTCCATTTTCTTTGATATTAGTTTTATGTTCTGGATGTAATATTTAAAGTTGAGCACCCAAAACTTTTACTTACTTATTGTTTAGATCCTGAATGACCTCTGAAATTTCTGGTAGGAGAAAATTCACCTAATTTATGACCTACCATAAATTCTGTTACATAAACCGGAATGAACTTATTGCCATTATGAACAGCAAAGGTATGTCCAACAAAGTCTGGTGTAATAGTACTACGACGACTCCATGTTTTGATAACAGATTTCTTAGCCTTTCCTTCGTTGATGGCTCCTACCTTACTATCTAGGTTAGCATCAACGTAAGGACCTTTTTTAATCGAACGACCCATATTAGTGTTTTAAATTCATTTTTTGAATTCCCATTTCTTTACAGAATTGGGTATGATATTTGGGATTTCTATTTGCCTATTTTTTTACCATCTCTTCTTTGGATGATTAGCTTATCGCTTCCTTTTCCTCTGGTTCTAGTTTTCAATCCTCTAGAGTATTGACCATTTCTTGAACGAGGCTGTCCACCAGAAGCTTTACCTTCACCACCACCCATCGGGTGATCTACTGGGTTCATGGCTACACCACGAATACGAGGGCGAATACCTTTCCAACGATTTACACCGGCTTTACCTGCAGTTTCCAAACTATGATCGCTATTAGAAACAACACCAACGGTTGCAAAACAGTTAATCAATAATTTTCTTAATTCACCACTAGGCATTTTAAGTACCGCATATCTTTCTTCCTTATTGGCTAACTGTGCAGAAGTACCAGCACTTCTAATCAATTTACCACCTTGGCCAGGCTGCATTTCAATATTATGAATCATGGTACCTAAAGGTATATTCTTCATGGTAAGTGCATTCCCAATTTCTGGTGCAACACTTTCGCCCGATAATACTTTAGCACCTACTTGCAATCCTTGCGGTGCAATGATGTATCTTTTTTCGCCATCAGCATAACTCAATAATGCGATAAATGCTGTACGATTAGGATCATACTCGATTGAAACTACAGTTGCTTCAATACCATGTTTATTACGCTTGAAATCAATAATTCGGTAATGCTTCTTGTGTCCACCGCCAATATATCTCATTGAACGACGACCATCAGAGTTACGACCTCCTGATTTTTTCACAGGCTCTAATAAACTCTTTTCAGGTTTATTAGTAGTGATTTCAGCATAAGCATTACCAATTCTCCAGCGTGTGCCAGCGGTCATTGGTTTGTACTTCTTTAATGCCATTGTTTTTTATTTTATGCGAATTTTTCAGCTTCGCTTGCTATAATTAAATATTTGCGTATAAATCTATTGCTTCACCCTTAGCTACAGTAACTAAAGCCTTTTTATAGGCAGGCTTTTGACCTTTAATAAAACCAGCTTTCGTATATCGAGTTTTATTTTTTCCTGGAACTACCGCAGTATTTACATCTACTACAGTTACCCCATAAAAATCTTCTACTGCTTTTTTAATCTCTAGTTTATTAGCCTTACGGTTTACTTTGAAAGCATAACGTTGCAATTTTTCTTGTTGCGCATTTGCTTTCTCAGTTAAAATAGGCTTTATCAAAATTTCTGTCCGTTCCATTTTATATTAGTTGAAACATTTTCAATTAAGCTTCTACAGCTTCGTTATCTGCAAAAATTTTTGCGGTGTTTTCTGTAAACACTAATACATCAGCATTCATAATATCGTACGTATTAATATCGGCTAATAAAGTAGCATCGATATTAGGAATATTACGTGTACTTAAATAAACGTTATCGTTATATTCAGGTAATACTAAGATTGCTTTTTTAGAAGCCAGATTCAAAGCGGTAAATACTTCAAGCAATTGCTTGGTTTTAGGTGCTTCAAAATTAAGCTCTTCTACTACTACAATAGCATCGCCTTTCGCTTTGTACGTTAAGGCCGAAATTTTAGCCAAATCCTTTACTTTACGATTTAACTTGAAATCGTAACTATGTGGTTTTGGACCGAAAATAGTACCACCCCCTTTATACAAAGGGTTACGAATATTACCTTTACGTGCCCCACCCGTACCTTTTTGTTTGTGAAGCTTACGGCTTGCACCCTGAACCTCAGCACGTGTTTTTACTTTGTGTGTACCCTGACGACCAGCAGCTAAGTATTGCTTAACAGCCAAATAGATTACGTGATCATTAGGTTCGATTCCGAAAACTTCTGCAGGCAATTCAACCGTTCTACCGGTCTTTTGTCCTTGTATATTTAAAACATCTACTTGCATCTTACTTCAAATTAAAAGTGTGTAATTACTTCTGGATTAAAACGATTGAACCGTTGTGGCCAGGAACTGACCCACTGATAAGAATGTAATTTTTTTCTGCGAAAATCTTTACAACCTTTAAGCCTTTCATTTTAACTCTGTCGCCACCCATACGGCCAGCCATTCTCATTCCTTTAAATACTCTTGCAGGATAAGAAGAACCACCAATAGAACCCGGCGCTCTTGAACGATCATGTTGACCATGCGAAGCTTCACCAACACCAGAAAAGCCATGACGTTTTACAACCCCTTGAAAACCTTTTCCTTTGGTAACGCCTACTACTTCCACAGCATCGCCTTCGGCAAAAATGTCAAGAGAAATAGTTTCGCCCAATGCTTTTTCTATTTCGTAATTTCTGAATTCTTTTACAATTTTTTTGGCAGGAGTTTGTGCTTTCGCAAAGTGGTTGATTTCTGCCTTAGTGGAGTGCTTTTCTTTCTTGTCGCCAAGACCTAATTGCAATGCATCATAACCGTCAGACGCTTTGGTCTTAACTTGAGTTACAACATTTGGAGCAGCTTCTATAATCGTTACAGCGGTTTGTTTACCGTCTGTTCCGAAGATGCTTGTCATCCCGATTTTTTTACCAATAATACCTTTCATCGTTTTTAGCGGTTTATGCCCCGCTGAGGTATGGAGGACATTTCGCCGATGAAGCGAAATTCAATCCCTGTTTTCTGCCGACCTTTTCCCTTTTATCAATATTGCCTAAACTCGATTGATATTCTTTTTCCGTTTGCCTAAGCGTAGCGGATGATGGAAGTACCGGAAGCAAACAAACCTCGAAGGGCCTGTTTATATGTCACTTTTTAAACCAGAGCTCCTTTTTCGTTTAAGATTGGGAGATAGCGTATCTAATAAGATCTAATTTATCAAGCTTTGATCTCAACTTCTACACCAGAAGGTAAATCTAATTTACTTAAGGCATCCACTGTTCTTGAAGAAGACGTGTAGATATCCAATAAGCGCTTATGCGTACATAACTGGAATTGTTCGCGACTCTTTTTATTAACGTGTGGTGAACGTAATACAGTAAAGATTCTCTTTCTTGTAGGAAGAGGAATAGGTCCTGTAACAACGGCACCTGTGCTGCGTACTGTTTTCACAATTTTCTCGGCAGATTTATCTACTAAGTTGTGATCGTACGATTGTAATTTGATTCTGATTCTTTGAGACATAGTCGAATCCCAATTTTCCGTTGGGGTTGCAAAGGTAAGGGGCCGCAACTGAATGAGCAAAGTTTTTTTAACTATTTTTAGTAAAAAAGCTAAAATAATTTTAAAATAGCTTCCATTTTGCCAAAATAGACTGCCTAGTAGCCTTTACCACCCGCTTTGTGGGTATCATGGAATGAAAATTGAGTCTACAAATTATTTTATTGGGCCAGATTATTGGCTCAAGACACCAACCTATCCATTACCCATGCCCCTTCTATCCTTTTAAATTATTTATAGCCCTATAAGCCATATATAAGCAATATATAAGCTACTTATAAGTCAGTAATAATCTACTACTATAAAGGGTAGCTTATCTATGGCTTATAACTAATTAAACAATAGATAGTTTGGCTTTAGTAACAAGACTTGTAAAGTATCATTTTGGGCAAGATTTACTTCACCCGAAGAACCTGTCTACTACTAGCTAGATTGAAGTGAATAGCCGCCATTAAACGCTTATTTAGGCTATTATATTGAGCAGATGCCCACCAGGATGTCAATTTGAAAATTAGACCGGTGTATACCGGCTATTGTTGAATTTAGTTTTTGCTTACTACCATTTACCTGCATGCGGGGAAAATGAAAGCTCCAGACCCATCGACTTGCTATAAAATTAGAGCATAAGTGATGAGCTAAAGCAAATACGGTTAAATAAACCCGTATTTGAGCAGTTATGAAAAGTTAGTGATAAAAACGAGAAGTGGCATATAATAAGCCAATAAACAAAAAACCCTTGTTCAATACATTTGAACAAGGGTTTCATTCCTATTTGAATAAGTGCATTAGTCTTCTATTTTAACCTTACCCTTACTCTTTGCAATTACTTCTTCAGCAATATTATTAGGAGCAGGAGCATAATGAGAGAACTCCATGGTAGAGGTTGCACGGCCTGAGCTCAATGAACGGAGTTGGGTTACATAACCAAACATTTCGCTCAATGGAACTTTTGCTTTAATCACCTGTGCATTTCCGCGAGTATCCATTCCTTCCAACATTCCACGACGACGGTTTAAGTCACCGGTAACATCACCCATGTATTGGTCAGGTGTTACTACTTCTACTTTCATGATCGGCTCTAATAAAACAGGTTTTGCTTTACGACCCGCTTCACGGAAGCCTGATTTAGCACAAAGTTCGAATGACATAGAATCGGAATCCACTTGGTGGAAACTACCATCAAAGATTCTCACTTTCATAGTTTCTACTGGATAAGCGGCCAAAACACCCGTACCCATAGAGGTTTCAAATCCTTTCTGAATAGCAGGAACAAATTCTTTTGGAATAGATCCACCAAAAATATCGTTCTTAAACTGGAATCTTTTACCTGGATTTTCGGTCAACCATTCTGCATCGGCAGGGCCAATAGAGAATTGGATGTCGGCAAACTTACCACGACCACCCGATTGTTTCTTCAACACTTCGCGGTGTTCAATGGTATTGTGGAAGGCTTCTTTATAAGCAACCTGAGGATTACCTTGGTTAATTTCCACTTTAAACTCACGACGCATACGGTCAACAATAATTTCTAAGTGTAACTCACCCATTCCACTTAAAATTGTTTGTCCTGTATCTTCATCGGTTCTTACTCTTAGGGTAGGATCTTCCTCCACTAATTTAGCGATAGCCATACCCATTTTATCAACATCGGCTTGCGTTTTAGGCTCAACAGCCACAGAGATAACGGGTTCAGGAATAAACATATTTTCCAATGCGATTGGATGATTTTCATCGCATAAAGTATCTCCGGTTTTAATTTCTTTGAAACCTACTGCTGCTGCAATATCGCCGGCTTCAATAAAGTCGATTGGATTTTGCTTATTCGCAAACATTTTCATGATACGGCTAATACGTTCTTTCTTACCACTACGTACATTTAGTACATAACTACCGGCATCTAAATGACCAGAATAGCAGCGGAAGAAAGCCAAACGACCCACGAAAGGATCGGTCATGATTTTAAAAGCCAATGCGGCAAATGGTTCTTTTGCATCGGGCTTACGTGTAATTTCCTTTCCTGAATCAGGATCGGTACCTACTGTATCTTCAATATCTAAAGGAGAAGGCAAATAACGACAAACGGCATCTAGTGCAGTTTGAACACCCTTATTCTTGAACGAAGAACCGCACATCATTGGAACAATACTTAAATCAATCGTTGCTTTACGTATTGCTTCATGTACTTCTTCTTCGGTAATAGAACCTGGGTTATCAAAGAATTTCTCCATTAAGCTATCATCATATTCGGCAACAGCTTCAATAAGCTGCGCTCTCCAATGTGCTGCATCTTCTTCCATATCGGCAGGAACAGGAATTTCTTTGAAAGTCATACCTTCTGTTTCCATATCCCAGATAACACCCTTCATGGTAATTAAATCTACCACACCTAAGAATTCATCTTCTGCACCGATAGGTAATTGCAAAGGCACCGCCTTAGCACCCAACATTTCACGAACCTGATTAACCACCATTAAGAAGTCGGCACCGGCACGATCCATCTTGTTTACAAAGCCAATACGTGGTACTTTGTAACGATTAGCTTGGCGCCATACGGTTTCGGACTGAGGTTCAACACCATCCACTGCACTAAATAATGCAATCAAACCATCCAATACACGCATACTACGCTCTACCTCAACGGTAAAATCCACGTGACCGGGTGTATCGATAATATTAAAATAGTAGCTTTTTGTATTTGCATCGGCTACCCCTTTATTGGTTGGAAATTTCCATTGGCAGCTAACGGCAGCAGAGGTAATGGTAATACCACGTTCCTTTTCTTGCTCCATCCAGTCCGTTGTTGCAGCACCATCATGCACTTCACCAATTTTATGAATCATACCTGTATATCGCAGGATACGCTCTGTTGTAGTGGTTTTACCGGCATCAATATGAGCGGCAATACCAAAGTTGCGTTGTAATCTCAAGTCAGCCATAAAGATTTTTTTTATATTTTTTGAGGCGGCAAAGGTAATGATTTACACCATTGAAAAAAGCGTTGACAAATATTTAATCTCCGAATAGCCCATTTTTAATAAAAGATTGGCGGCTAAACGCATTTCACTGCCCTAAAAACTTACTGTAACTTTGAAAAATGGATGTATTTAATTCAGTTCCAAACCCTATTATTGTTTTTGATGGGGTTTGTAATTTATGTTGTGGTGCCGTTCAGTTTTTGATAAGGCGCGATAAAAAAAAGGTATTCCGCTATGCTTCCATACAAACCGAAGCTGGAAAAGCCATACTTAACCAGGCAGGGTTCTCCTCCACCCCTATGAATACCCTTGTTTTATTGGAAGGCGAAAAAATCTATACAGCTTCTACCGCTATCCTCAAAATTATAAAAAAATTAGCGAGTCCCTGGCCACTGCTCTATGCATTCATCCTCATACCCCCCTTTATCCGAAATGGTCTCTATCGAATCATTGCTAACAGCAGATACCACTGGTTTGGAAGAAAAAAGGAATGTTGGTTACCGAATAAAGAAATAGCAAAATTGTTTATTTCCTAATTCAACGCTTTTATTCTATCATCATGCCGCGGATTACCGTATAGATTTCCTCGGCATTGGGTTTACTAAAATAGTCCCCATCGCTACCATAAGAAGGCCGATGTGCTTTTGCACTTAAGGTTCTTGGCGCAACATCTAACCACTGGTACCCCCCTTGTTCTTCCATTACTTTGTTAAACATAAATGCAGAAGCGCCGCCAGGCACATCTTCATCAATAAAAATGATCCGGTTTGTTTTCTTCAGCGAGGCTAGGATTACATGATTCAAATCGAATGGCAGAAGTGTTTGCACGTCGATTAACTCACAGCTAATATTTTGACGTTCCAACCTTTCTATAGCGTCGTTAATAATACGAATTGTTGAGCCATAAGATACAATCGTAATATCGGACCCTTCCTTAATAATGTCGGGTATACCTAGTGGAACTGTAAAATCTAATAAATTAGTAGGCATTTTTTCTTTGAGTCGATAGCCATTTAAACATTCAATAACAATGGCAGGATCATTACTGCTCAGTAGCGTATTATACATACCCACTGCTTGTACCATATTTCTAGGCACGCAAACATACATACCACGGAGTGCATGAATGATCATACCCATTGGACTTCCACTATGCCAGATTCCTTCTAAGCGGTGTCCTCTAGTACGAATAATGAGTGGGCAACTTTGTTGACCTTTGGTACGAAAATGAGTGGTAGCTGCATCATCGCTCAATGGCTGTAAACCATACAATAGATAGTCAACATATTGAATTTCGGCAATAGGTCTTAAGCCCCTTAAAGCCATCCCAATGGCTTGTCCCATGATGGTTAATTCGCGAATACCTGTATCGAAAATTCTTTCCACCCCATGCTTCTGCTGCAAGCCTGCAAAACCTTGATTTACATCGCCTATAAAGCCCACATCTTCTCCAAAAGCAACTACCAATGGGTTGTGATTAAACAGTGCATCAAAATATTTATTCAAAATTTCATAGCCATTCACCGCAGGTGCATCGAAAGGTATGAGTGGCTTAACTACTTCTATTTTGAGTGCGCTTTTAGGGCCTTCATTGTATAAGTGCGAATTAAATAACTGACTAGACTCTTTTTGCAATGACTCTAGATAAGCTTGCAAAGTTTCGATCGATGGAGAGTCGGGCACCGTATCTATAACCAACGACATGACCCTTAACACATCTCTACGTAAAGGTTCAATATTATTTTGCAGTTCCACTGCCAGACGCTGGATGGTATTGTAGCTATCCATATCGTTGGTAACCACGGTGCGCAATAAGCTAACAGCTGTAGTAACTTGATCTTTTATAGGCAATAAAAACTTCTCCCAAGCTTTCGATTTGGCTTCTTTTACTAGCTCTTTTACTTCATAATCGATACTAGTAAGCTGCTCATCGGTTGCAATATCGTTTGCTACAATCCACTCCTTAAATTTCTTAACACAATCCCATTCTCTCTCCCATTCTAAGCGGATGGGATCTTTATATCGTTCATGGCTACCACTAGTAGAATGTCCCTGTGGTTGTGTAACTTCTTCTACATGAAATACTGATGGAACATGCGTTTCTCTTGTTTTTTGAATACCAGCCTCAAATACTTCGCACATGCCTGCATAATCCCAAGCTTTTACTTTATAGATATTTATGCCATTGGTATTTTCTTCTTTTTGAAGTCCTTTTAAAGCGGTAGATATTGACCCCTTTGTAGTTTGGTAAGCTTTGGGAACCGAGATACCATACCCATCATCCCAAACAAATACGGCGAGTGGCACCTGGAGCACCCCTGCAGCATTAATGGTTTCCCAAAAATGCCCTTCACTCGTAGAGGCATCGCCAATGGTACAGAAACAAACTTCATTACCCTGATGACTTAATGAGTCAAAACTTTTTAACTGTGGTGTATTTTTAAAACATTTAGAAGCAAAAGCCAAACCCAAGGCTCTGGGCATTTGAGAGGCCGTAGGAGCTGTATCGGAAGATATATTTTTTCTGTTAGCTAGGTCTAACCATTTGCCTTCCTCATCAACAATTTTGGTAGAGAAGTGCGACACCATTTGTCGGCCAGCACTAAAAGGGTCATTAGCCAGATCTGGATCGGCAAAGAGTTGAGAAAAAAATTGCTCCACCGTTGCTAGTCCTGACGCAAACATAAAAGTTTGATCGCGATAATAGCCCGACCTAAAGTCACCGGGTTGAAAAAACTTTGCCATCGCAATCTGCGCCAACTCTTTACCGTCGCCAAAAATGCCAAATTTAGCCTTCCCAGTTAAGACCTCTCGACGACCCATTAAACTAGTTTCGCGGCTCACAATAGCCATTCGGTAATCGGCAAGCACTTGACTTTTGAAACCTTCAAACGACAGCTTTTCGTCTTGATATACTAGGTCAATAGTTTGTTCCATACTACAAAAATAAATATTAAGATCTCATCAAAGGAATAATAAATTTTTTGGGGAAAGATTACTGATAAGTACTCAATCAGAGAGAGTTAAAAGTTAACCTTACCCTATTTTAGCGTTTTAAAAACTGTTTTCTACAAAATATTTCTATAATTTTACCCACTTAAACATCTATTTTATATGAAAAAAATCGCCTTTATTGCGTTGACTATTTTAACTGCCAATATTGCCATAGCCCAGAATACCAACTCAAATACACCGAAAGATATTACTAAAGCATTAGAATTTAAAAATGCCGATTATAATTTTGGCAAAATTCCTTATGGCAAGCCAGTTGAATATGATGTATTTATCAAAAACATTAGTACCGACTCTGCCTCATTAGACAATGTAACAGTAGGCTGTGGATGCACGACCCCTAAATACGAAAAAGGTAAAAAATTTGCACCAGGAGAAACAGTGAAACTTACACTAGGCTTCAATGGTAGCTCAATGGGTGCATTTACCAAACAAGCCACTGTTTATTTCAATGGTGGTGCTTTTGTAAAGCCATTGCTATTTAAGGGTGAAACCTTTACTGCAACTGCTACTCCTGCCCCAACTAATGGCGCCACCGAGAAAGCAAAAACTACCAATGTGAATTAATTACACATCAGGCAATCCCTATAAAACCGACCAATGAAACAATTTCTGCTTGCTTTTTTTATGCTTGTTACAAGCATTGCTATGGCACAAAGTCCTATTCAATTTGCAAATACCAAACATTCTTTTGGAAAGATTACTCAAAATATTCCACAATCTTACATCTTTACATTTAAGAATCAGTCATTAAAACCATTGGTGGTAGAAGTAGCCACTGCCGAATGTGGCTGTACCACGCCCGAATATCCCAAAGAACCCATTGCCAAAGGGAAAGAAGGGAAAATTAAAGTTACCTACAATGCAGCAGCAGCAGGCGCCTTTAGTAAAAAGGTGACTGTAAAATTTGCAGGTACCGATGAACCCACTACGCTAACGATCGAGGGGATCGTGGTTGAAAAGAAAGGTTAATGAATACCATTAGTTTGTTTGGCATATAAATCCCTAACTCCTATTTAAGCAAGGGTTTAGCTTTTACCCATCTCTATCATAATTATACAATGCTACAAATAAGTAACCGTGGCCAACTAATGCCCGCTTCGCCTATACGTAAATTAGTTCCGTTTGCCGAAGCGGCAAAGCATAAAGGCATTAAAGTATACCACTTAAATATTGGCCAACCCGACATAGAAACCCCTCCTGCTATCTTAGAAGCCGTTCGGAAAAGCGATTTTAAAGTGTTGGAATATAGCCATAGTGCCGGTAATGAAACTTATCGTCAAAAACTAGTCTCCTATTATAAGAAGGCAAATATCCACATCAATATCGATGACATAATTGTTACCACAGGTGCTAGCGAAGCGATTCTTTTTGGGTTCATGGGCTGCCTAGATGTTGACGATGAAGTAATTATTCCTGAACCATTTTATGCGAATTACTATGCATTTGCCGTAGTAGCTGGCATTCATGTAGTACCTGTAACTTCCTATATTAATGATGGATTTTCATTGCCCTCTATTCAGGAAATTGAAAGTAAGATTACACCACGTACCAAAGCCATCTTAATTTGCAACCCTAATAACCCCACTGGTTGTTTATATAGCAAAGCAGAAATGCTAGAATTGAGAGCCTTAATTCTAAAACATAATTTATATCTTTTTGCCGATGAAGCTTATCGCGAATTCTGCTACGAAGGCACACATTATAGTGCAATGAATTTTGAGCAGGCCGAAGAGCATGTAATATTAGTAGACAGTATTAGTAAACGATATAGTGCTTGTGGTGGAAGAATTGGTGCCTTAATTACAAAGAACAAAAGAGTGATTGATACCATCATGAAATTTGCACAGGCCCGCTTAAGTCCACCTTCATTTGCGCAACTGGCTGCCGAAGCTGCCGTAGACTTGCCAGACGACTATTTTAATATTACCAAGGCAGCCTATCAATCTCGACGCGATTTACTAATTAAAAGACTGAATGCCATGGAGGGTGTTTTTTGCCCTAAACCTAGCGGTGCCTTTTATGCCATTGCTCGTTTACCTATTGATGATTCGGATAATTTTTGTCAATGGCTATTAGAGAAGTTCAATTACAATGGTCAAACGGTGATGCTTGCTCCCGCAACAGGCTTTTATAGTACACCAGGACTAGGCAAACAGGAAGTAAGATTGGCCTATGTGCTAAACTTAGAAGACCTAAATGCAGCCATGGATTGCTTAGAGAATGCCCTACAGACTTACCCTGGAAAAATACAATCACTTTAGGCTGCCTAAGCCCACATCTTCATAATGGGAACCTTATTGAAATGATTCAATGATACCCCCCTGTGAACATATATTTTCAAATAAATAAAAGAAATATGTGATTGATTTTCAAAATAAACCTTCAATATTTGCATAAGATTCAATTTAATTAACAAATTAAAGATTGTTTGTTTATGTCAATGACACGCCGATTAGCCATCATCCCGTTTGTACTACTTTTTGTTCTTGTCATCCTAAGTTTCATCTTCCCAAGCTTACCTAAACCGACCAAACCGAATCCTGATTTAAACCAGGCCGATATTGCTTGGATGCTCTGTGCAACAGCATTGGTGCTCATTATGACACCAGGCCTTGCCTTTTTTTATGGCGGCATGGTAAACAAAAAAAATGTAATCTCTACCATGCTCCAGAGCTTTATTTGCATGTCGGTAATTACAATACTTTGGGTGGTGGTAGGCTTTAGCCTAGCCTTCGGTAAATCGATAGGAGGTATTATTGGCAACCCCTCTACCTACTTTATGATGAATGGCGTTATTGAAGGCAGCCCCATTAGTTCTGCCGATGGCACCATCAAATTGGCTTCCACTATTCCCTTGGTTTTATTTGCATTTTACCAATTAAAATTTGCCATCATTACCCCAGCCCTTATTACAGGTGCATTTGCTGAGCGTATTAAATTTACTTCCTACATTTTATTTATCGCATTATTTAGCTTACTCATATACACCCCATTAGCACATGCTACCTGGCATCCAGATGGTTTACTCGCTAGAATGGGAGTACTCGACTTTGCTGGTGGAACTGTGGTACATATGAGTGCTGGATGGGCTGCATTGGCTAGTGCTATTTATTTAAAGGGCAGAAATGAAACCAACCATAACCCTGCTAGAGTAACTTATGTAATGATTGGTACCGGACTCTTATGGTTTGGCTGGATTGGCTTTAATGCCGGATCTGCACTAGGAGCCAATACCCTAGCGGCTATATCTATAGCAACTACTTGTGCCGCATCGGCTGCGGCAGCCTTTGCTTGGATCATTTTCGACGCTATTAGAGGCAAGAAACCGAGCGCGATGGGCACTTGTATTGGAGCCGTAGTAGGATTGGTTGCAATAACCCCCGCAGCAGGCTTTATAAGCATCCCACACGCTTTATCGGTGGGTATTTTAAGTAGCTTAGTGAGTAATTTAATGGTGGAATGGAGAACAAAAACATCGCTCGACGATACCCTAGATGTATTCCCCTGCCATGGTGTAGGTGGTATTTGCGGTATGCTATTAACGGCTGTATTTGCACATAAAAGCATCAATAGCGCAGTGGTAGATAACGGTTTGATCTTCGGTGAAACAAAACTTTTCTACACACATGTTATTGCCGTAATTGGCGTGTCGATATTCGCCTTTGGTGGTTCATATATTTTGCTAAAAATAACCGACTTAATCAGCCCACTTCGCGTACCACTAGACGAAGAAAAAGACGGCTTAGACTGGAGTCAGCATGGCGAAAAATTATAAGGATTGCTTGGAAGTCTAGTATTGAACCGCTTCATTTTGTTTGAGTTCTATTACCAAAATTTTCAGTGCAATCAGCGATAAGCAACTGTTTGTTACCCTAACTGTTACGTTATAACATTTCTATGACAAACAGTTGCTTACATTTGGTTCTTACTTCTCAAGATGAATAAGCTACCAATTATATTATTATTTCTCGCTAGTTTGTTATGCTTCTATCATTGTGGAATTTCTCAAAGTTATCATGCAATCAATGGCTCTCCTTATGCTGGCAGTACAGGCTTTTATAATAACCCTGCGACCACAGTTAATTGCGCTTATCAATGGGATTTAACCTTATTGAGTTTTCAAACTACCATTAGCAACTCGGCATTTACCATTGACAATGGAACTATTAGCAGCTATGATAGCGCAACAGCCCAATTTACCAACGGACTAAGGTCTAGATATTTTCATGCAAATCTTGACATTAACTTACTCAACTTTCGCTTTAAGATTGGAAAAAAAAGTGCTTTCGCCTTTGCATTAAGAGGTAGAACGTATAACCATCTCAAAACACTTCCCTTTGATTATAACGACTCTATCACCTCCTTACCTAGCTTTTTAAATACCAATAAAGTGGTAAATTATATTCAAGGCTATGCTACCCATAGTGGTTGGATGGAAGCAGACTTTAACTTTTCGCATATTTTTATACAAAATGCAAATTCAAGATTAAGTGGAGGTATTACCCTTGGCTATATGAAAGCACTTTCTGGTGCACATATAAGTGCAACTAGAATAAGCTATGCTGAGTCTAACAATAATAACCTAACAAACTATATACTAACGGGAGGTGCTGCCACCGTTGAATATTCGCAAAACTACGACTCATTAGATGCAGCAAAAGACCCCATGGTAAATGCAAAAGCTTTTTTAAAGAATACCTTACATGCATTTAATTTGAGCATGGGTGCAGAATATTTGATTAGAGATCAGTCTACACAAAACGATATTCCACTAACAGCCACAAACTATGATTGGAAAATTGGAATTAGTATCATGGACTTGGGTACTAATAAATATAAACCGGTAGGCAGTGCTTTTAATGCAAGTATGCCAAAGCAAAATATTACTGCTGCGATACTACAACAGCAATTAAGTAATGCCACATCACTAAGTAGGATTAGAGACTCATTAGCACAATCTTTTAATTCGGTTGATAGCTTGACTTCTGTATTCAGTATAGCAAATCCTACCAAGCTAATCATCAATGTAGATAAGAATTTGGGGAATCACTTTTATATGAATGGGGAATTAAATATCAACTTCTTTTCTACTCAACCCCAACAAAAACTCAAAACAAGAGAAATTAATTTATTAACCATCACCCCCAGATGGGAAACCAGTAGTTTAGGCTTTTATCTTCCTATGCAATATAATACACAAGGTCAAATATGGGTAGGTGCCGCTATAAAACTGGGCCCACTTCTCCTTGGCTTTCATAGTCTAGATTTTGTTAAATGGTTCAAAGTTGGATCACAAACCTATAATGGAGGTGGCTACTTAGTTTTAAATATTCATCCATTTGCTAAAAAAGAAAAAGAACAAGAATGTCCATCGTTTTAAGAAGCGATTAAAGAAATTATTAGTTTAGAATAGTTAAAGTTGTTCTAGATCTATTGAATCAAGTGATACCCTACAACAAATCCCCGCATAGCAGTTTCCATACCCCACAATTGAACCATCCATTTTACACAGTTGCATCGCTTCCTGTATAGTCTTTGCAGCTATTATCGGCGATATATATAGAACAGAATGAGCAAAAAATGACTATTCTATTACAATCAGAAAGGCAAAAAATGAAAATGGTCATATTTACAAAAAACAGCTTCCGATATTTTTGTCTCGAATTAAAATATATACTGTGCAAGTAGATTTAAATCTTCTAAACAAATACAATGTAGCTGTTCCTAGATATACGAGTTATCCAACAGTACCCTTTTGGAAAGACGGACTTGATATAAATCGATGGAAAACTGTTTTTCAACAAGAATTTGTTGCTTGTAATGAGGCAGATGGAATTAGCCTCTACTTGCATCTACCCTTTTGTGAGTCACTATGCACTTATTGTGGTTGTAATAAAAAAATTACGACCAATCATTCTGTTGAAGAAGAATACATGGAAGCCATTTTAAAGGAATGGGCCCTATATCTAGCATTAATGAATTCAAAACCCATACTGCGCGAACTACATATTGGTGGAGGTACACCCACCTTTTTCTCGCCAAAAAATTTAGAAATATTACTCACCAACATTTTCAATACCGCTACAATCCATAACAAACATGAATTTAGCTTTGAGGGGCATCCCAATAACACTACAACCGAACACTTACAAACCTTATATAATTTAGGGTTTAGAAGGGTGAGTTATGGAGTTCAGGATAATGATCCTGTAGTGCAACACATTATCAATCGGTCTCAACCTTTTGAAAATGTAAAACGCGCAACCGAACAAGCAAGATTAATAGGCTATGAATCTGTCAATTTTGATTTAATTTATGGTCTACCTAAACAATCGCTCGATAGTATAAAAAAAACCATTTTAGAGTGTATTAGTCTACAACCGGATCGTGTTGCATTCTATAGCTATGCACACGTGCCTTGGACAAGTAGAGGCCAACGCTTATTTGACGAAACCGATTTACCAAGTACTGAAACAAAAATGAAGTTATACCAATTGGGAAAAGCATTATTTGCAGAAAATGGCTATCGCGATATTGGAATGGATCATTTTGCCTTACCACATGACGATTTATCCATTGCAAGAGAAGAAGGCTGGTTACACCGTAATTTCATGGGCTATACTACACAACATACAGGCATATTATTAGGACTTGGCGTATCGAGTATCAGCGATGCTGGTATTGGATTTGCGCAAAATAGTAAAACAATTCATGATTATTACAATTCAATAAATAATAACGATTTGTCTGTTACCAAGGGATATTTTTTAGATGATGAGGATCTAGCCTTTCGTAAATATATTTTAGATATTAGCTGTCAAGGAAAAACTAGATTTCTACCTGAGCATATAGCCTTAATAAAGCAATTATGTTTTCCCGAATTGCAAAAATTAGCAGCAGATGGGCTAGTAGAATACAATACCCAAGAATTAATTGTTACTGATTTAGGGTTAAATTTCATAAGAAATATATGCAAGGCTTTCGATTTACATCTACTGAGGAATGAAACAATTTCTGAAAGTCCGCGCTTTAGCAAAGCTATTTGATAGACTTCGTTAAGGATTAGAGCGTATACTATAAATCCTATCGGATGCCTGATGAAGTTAAATGATCGTAATAAATTGTCCCAAACTAGATCATAGGCAAAAAATGCTTTATTAGTGGCTAAAAGCATATGGCGAGACATATAGGAACAAAAAAAAACCCAAATAGTATTAAACTATTTGGGTTTTAAAAAATACGGCAGCTACCTACTCTCCCAGGGACAAGGCCCAAGTACCATCGGCCATGAGGGACTTAACTTCTCTGTTCGGAATGGG